>Ga0233431_1000441_pt1 | contig 92271 bp, 115 predicted proteins | sample SI_118_April2016_FD_179867 | JGI IMG/M metagenome (GOLD analysis project Ga0233431, IMG submission 179867) | Seawater microbial communities from Saanich Inlet, British Columbia, Canada - SI_118_April2016_200_MG | ecosystem: Environmental > Aquatic > Marine > Inlet | place: Canada: British... | reverse complement strand
TATCAGGTTTAGTACAATTATCTAACTCGATCTTAACTGGAACATATTTACCCATAGAAAAACTACACACCGCAAACTTAAATCCCTTACATCTTACTTCCTTCTCTTATTTTCCGAATAATTTCTGTTATGTCTCCGCTGGCTTTCCAAAAAGTTAATGATTTCTCACTAAAAGGATTAGAATGTATATGAAATGTTCCAACAGAAATATCAATCTGTTCACCCTCGTTCAATTCAACTTCCCTATCATCAAATTTAATAACACATTTACCTTTCAACTGAAACAATGATTCCAAACACGGTCTATCGTGTCTACTTAGTTGAGCGCCTGAATTCAATTCCAATGTACCAACAGAAAGTTTTTCATCAGAAAACGCTATCATTATACTCCCTTGTTCAAGTTTATAATTTTCAAAATTCATTAAAACTACCCTTTCAATTTCAAAATCGCTTTTGCAATGTCTCCTTCACCTTCTAGAGCATCTTTAGCTTCTCCCTCTGTGCATCCAGTTTGTGCAACTACAATCTGCACATCTTCATCAGAAAATTTAACAGGCGCACTTTCAGATTTCTCACTTCCTCTTTCACTAACATTTCCAGTTATCTGAAAACTATCATTCCCACCCATTTTAATTTTAACAACTTGAGGATTAGTAATAACAATCTCTTTACCATGTCCGCGGATAATTACCTCTTCAGCCGGAACCTCTTCTTGACTAATGCCCATCTGCTGCATCATTTTCTTCATCTGTCTCGGATTCATTCCACCTAACATAATATCCACTCCTAATTTTACTGCGTAACAAGTATAGACATGTATAGAGCATGCTTATTTAAATCTCTTTTGTTTTTTCCAAAACCGTTTCCCCCGCCTATTAACCCCCACAAGAAAAACATTCTAGATGTTAGAAATATTTACATTATCAATATTAGCTATACTACTCGGTATAATAATCGGAACAATCACTGGCCTAATTCCCGGTGTACATCCAAATACCACAATTGTAATAGCATTACCATTTGCACTAACATATGATCCATATCTAGTAGCTATCTTCCTCTTAGTTACTGGTGTAACAAATTCATTCGTAACTTTCATCCCATCCATCCTACTCGGCGCACCTGAAGACGATTCTGCTTTAGGTGTTCTCCCAGGACATGCACTACTTCTCCAAGGCCGTGGATACGAAGCAATCTACTTATCAGTCGTAGGTGGTTTAGGAGCTTGTGTATTTTCCTTAATAACTCTCCCAGCTTTCGCACTAATCATCCCATCTGTATATAATATAGTACGACCACACACCCATTGGCTATTAATTTTTGTTATAACTTATATGATTTTCAGCGAGAAATCACATCTCCACGCCATCGCAACAGTTCTACTAGCAGGAATTTTAGGAATAATATCGCTCAATCATATGGACTCTTCAGCTTTATTCCCTTTACTAACTGGATTATTTGCGCTCCCACTTCTAAGAAACAGCTACAAACTAAAAACAACCCTACCTGACAAAATTTCCTTCCAAGTTGAAAAACTATCTCCTAAATTTTTATTATCTTCAATTTCAATCGGTTCACTCGCAGGAATTTTAGCTGGTTTGCTCCCAGGAGTTGGTTCAGCCCAAGCAGCAATACTTGCACAAGAAGCAAGCAATACGTCACGAACACCACAAAACACCACAGACAATCTTCATAACATAAAATCTTTTCTAATCTCCCTTGGCGGAATAAACACAGCAGATATAATATACTCTATCTTCGCAATAGTTCTAATTGGAAACCCGAGATCAGGCATCGCTGTCGCAATCTCAGAATTAATAAAATTATCAATCTGGGACGCTGTTATTTTTTCAGTAATAATTTTCATCACTTCTCTAATCGCCGCCTCAATAACATTAAACATCTCCCGTGTAGCCATCTTTAAAATTCGAAAAATAAATTATTCATTGTTAGCAAAATCGACTTTCTACTTTTTGTGGTTCCTAATCCTAGCTTTCTCCGGAGTATCAGGATTAATAATCGCATTCTTCGCAATGTTAATTGGAACATTACCTACCCGTTTTAACATCCGCAGAACTCATCTAATGGGTTGTTTAATCATCCCAACCATTTTATTTTTCATGGGCATTTAAAGTTTTGTACATATCTTCACATATGGAAACAGGACCATTTTTTACATCATACATAAGTAAACACAAAGAATCAATAAACATATTACTAACCGGAGGATTATCAGACACTGTCTTAAACGCTGTATGTGAATTATATAATTCCGAACTAATAGAAAAATCACAATTAAGACAAACTATTGCTCCTGTTTGGAAAGAATATTTTTCATTTCTTATGGAAATTGCTGATTATTCTAAAATATACCTAACAGAAGCAAAACAATTGGTTGGTGTTTGGTCATATCATTTCATGGGAAATGAAACAAGAGAAGAATATATAGCAAAAATAGCAACACACGAAGAAAAATTATTAACAATTGGTTTCCAACAATATTCACACTTAGGAAAATTAGATTTAAATGAAGGAAACACTGGACAAAACACAGCATATGAACAATTAACAGAATCATGGAAATTGTTTATGAAAGAATTTATTTCTGGAATAATATCAGATTATACAAAAACAGGATATCATTTTGATATACCACTAGCAATAGGCTTTTATGACAAATGGTTAAAAAAAGGTATCACTAAGTTCGACACAATATACGAAGAAGGAGAATATCTAATAAAAATTCTTAGAGAATTTAAAATAAGTAAATCAGAAATGCTAAAAGAAATAAAAACACCAATAGAATTAAATTACTCAGAATTAAAAAATGATCTTGAAAATATTATTAATACTGACATAAAAGATCCTAAAAAAAGATATGAAGCAACAAAAAAATTAGAAACATTTTCATTAATGTCAATGTTTTTAGAGAAAACTGTTCCAAAAGAAGTCGGTGAATTCGGATACCAAGTTTTAGAACAAAGCAAAAAAGAACACCAAGAAAAAACTATTTAATATTCAAACCACACGTTGTGATTTTCTCTATCAACAAGAGCTCTGTCACCATCTTCATTTCCATAAATATCAGAACCAGCATAAACACGATCACACATACGGCTCCACCCAAGCGTTTCTAAATAATTTCTCGTTTTCCCAAGTATTGACATACACCAGAATAAAATTTAACAAATATAAATCAATTTTTGATAAAGTTTCTTGACGTTTTTGATTAATTTTTCACAAACGTTTTTTCACACGACGACCCAATAAAAAGGTTTAAACTTTAACAAACTTTCCCAAAGTCGCATCCTTCTTAAAGAATAATTGTTTTTTACATATAGGACATAACCCATCCAAAGTCGGCCGATCAGCTGTCCAATCACATTTCTGACAAGCAATACAATCATAATTATCTAACACCGTCTGCGCCGGTGTCTTAGGCCTACCACCTAACATATCAAACAAGTTTTTCTGTTTGCTTCCTTCTTTAAGTTCCGCTCTACTAACACCACAAGCATCAAAAATTCTTTCTAACGGAGGCAACAATTGATTCTCAATATAATAATGCGGGTCTATTTTCAAATTATTTTTCTTAACATAATCAGGATCTTCCGCCCGTTTAGAAAGCATTTCATTCCCTCTCAATATTACAAACCCTAACCGTTCACCAACCATCGCACCACGTGAAGGATCACGTTTCATTATTTTCTTAGCAAGCTCAACATGCGCTTGTACACCATCATAAGCATCAACTGGTTTAGACAACCCCTTAACAATTGTTAATTTCTCTAAAGGCATTTTTCCATCTATAATTTCCTGAATTATTTTTCGCACATATTTAGAAGCTTTAGGAATGTCACCTTCCTTCAAAACAATATCTAAAACAACTTTCATTGTTTCTCCAACAATCGGACACCAATCTCTACGAACAGTTTCAATTCCTTTCATGTAAATTTCTTCATCCCAACCAAAGTGAGTTTTCTCAAATGCCCATGCAGCATAACGTTTCTTAGCCATAATCAAAAACGTCCGAAAAATCTTTTCGAACTTCAACTCTAATCCATCCAAGTGATTTGTAACAAATCCAGAAACATCTTCACCAACTTTCTGAGCCTCATCCAAATCAGTAACATCTATTCCAACAAAAACAGAATCTGTATCACCATAAATTATTTTATACTTATAATTTTCCTCTATCAAATTTTTAGTTAACATAATATTTTCCCTTCCCACCGATGTAATCGACGCAGCTAAATCAATTTTATACAATTTAGAACGTGTATAACCTGTATAACCATACAAAGAATTCGCCATTGTCTTTAGAGCAAGCTGCCGCGCATTCAAAGTTGCTTTCTTATCTTCATCTTCTTCGTAACGCATTTGTTTTTTAACAGCTCTTCTAGCAGACAAAAATTCTTTTATGATTTTAGGAAGTATTCCCTCACGAATTTCCGGTTTAACAAACTTAGAACCAAATGGAGATTTTTTTCCATCTATTTTTTTATCAGTTGTTAATGTAGTAGGACAAATATTATAAGCACAAATAATTGACGGGTACAACGATGTAAAGTCTAGCACAAGCACACTTCCTTTAGAATGCAAACCAACATCCGGATCTAAAACCAATGCACCTTCCAACCCAGCTTTTTCTCGCTCACCTTTTCTTCGCATCATTTCAAAATCATCTGGACGACAAGGCATTATATAATTATAATTTTTAAACTCGTGCATAATTCTTGTATCCAACCTAAGTGTCTGTCCACCAAAAGAATCCTGTAACAAAACCCCACTAACTTTTGAAAGTTCAGAAAATTTCTGAACCATTTTCATCTTTTGCACAATTTTTAAAGCCAAATCACTGTCCTTGCGACAATAATCAACCAACAATTTATGATCTGATGATTTTCCGTTCCAAAGCGCAATCATTTCCTTCGGACCACCAACATCTAACTTCTCTTCACCAACTAAAACCTTAGCAGCTGTCGCCAAATTATATCTCCGTAAACGAACCCAAGGATCATTTTTTAAAACCTGATAAGGATCAACAACAACTCTTCCTACCATTGAACATGTTGTAGTTCCCATCATTTTCCTAACTCTAACAGGTTTATCTGTTCTTCCTAATTTTCTTGGTATTCCTAACTGTTCCATTCTACCAACAATAAAAGGAATATCAAAATTATGAATATTATAACCTGTTATTGCATCCGGATCATAATCTTTAACAATTTCAGAAAAACGCTTCAACATTTCTTTTTCATTCTCAGAACATTCAACATCTTTCCCCCCTGATAAATACTTAGAAGTCAACACAATACTATTTTTCCCTTTATACGGAGTTGAAAAAACAAGAGACACCATTATTGTTTCATCTTTTTCAGGAACAGGTATTCTATCACCCTTTGCAATACACTCAATATCAAAAGATAAAATCCGCAATGGAGCATTCTCAACAATTTCCAACGGCTTAATTTCATTCGCTTCAATAACCTGACACTTAACAACAGAAGTTCGAGCTGGTTTTCCTTGTACATCAATCCAACCCATTCCACGAATACCAAAATCAATCATAAACCGATACTTAAACAAAACATCAGCTTCATACGGAACACCATATTTTTTAACCGCATCACGAATTTCAGAAACCTTACTAGGATCACGTCCTATGATCTTTAAAACTTTTTTCTTTGGTTGGTAACCAACAGGAATTATTTTTTCCACAACAGTCGAAGCACAACCAAATTTATCATTAACAAATTCAGCCGCTTCTTCAAACAAACTCTCCCCACAATCTAAATAAAAATAAGGTTTAAACTTATCATAAAAAACCGCAACAGTTTCACCAGATTTATTTTTACAGAACAGTCTAACTAAAGGCTTACCATTCAACATTGTGTAGTCACAATCTAAAACTTGTAATTGCATAATCATTCATCTCTAATAGTTTTTTCAATTTTCCACTAACGCTTTTGATCCGATATAACCAATAAAATGGTTATACACACTCCCGTGTTTGCAAATCTAAAACAACAGATCGCTCTCCTAAACCAACTATCGTAACTCCCTTATAATTCTCAATAAATGTTTTTTCTGCTACTGAAATAAAAACATCAGGCACGTCATTAATCCAATGATCTTTAAAAAACAAATCCCTGCGCTTAATTATTTCTTTCCCTGCTGTAATACTATTTATTTTCTCAGAACCTTCTATAGACAATTTTTCTATACAATTATTAATCGCTTCCTTCACCACTAAAAACCTTACACCATGAATTTCAAACTCCCCATAACCATCCATAACAACATTAGCAATTCTCTCAGGCAAATCTTTTCCTTCGTTACTAATAACATAATTAACTCCATTAACATCCCCAATCCCATTAGTAATTAAAACTTTAGCGGGTAAATCGGTTTTCTTAACTTCTTTCGCCTTAACATCAGGATAAATCACCTTTTCAGGAATCAACTTCCCACCAGAAATCTTTCCAATGACCCCAACAACTTCATCCTTTAATATCAACTGTGAAGCAATAGAAATTTCAATTCGTTCAGTCTGATCTTCTAAAAACTTCCCATCAAACATCCCTATAGTTTTAACATCATTATGAGATTGTAATTTTTTCAACGATTCAATAGAAACTAAATTTTTCAAGTCAGGATTTTCTAATAATTCTTCTTTCAAAACATTCAAGCGCTGATTATATCTATTAACAACATCCTGAATACTTTCTTTATCGTGTTTATACTTGTCTTTAATGATCTTAATCTCCGGATTAACAATCGCTCCCCAAACACTTTCATCAAACACAAGCGGTTTGTTTCCCAAACCCAAGAAAAATTCTATTTGCTCAGAAGTTAATCCCTTCACTCGCTCTTCCATTCCTTCGCCTATCAATGTTCCACTATCAAGAATTTTCTGTAACATAATATTATCCTCACCAATTTTATCAAAAGAGTATAGACAAGATTGCTTACACAATCTTATAAGATGATTTTTGCTTGATCTTTTTGAACAAATTTACCAAATAAAAAGGTCACCCAAATACCTCTCTAAGCGCCCCCTCTACTTTCCTCCGCATATCGTCATCCAGAGCAAATTCAATTGTTCGAGTTCTTCCATATCGACCTTTAGAAATAACCTTAGTTGTAACCATACCGAACAAATCATATTCCGCAACCAAATCTGACACCCTTCTTTGCGTCAAAGACTTCATCCTAAACTGTTTACAGAAATTCTGATAATTATTCCAAACATCTGCTGTTTGAACATAATTCACCCGACCACTCCGTAAATTTCTCTGATTATTAGAACAATTCAAAATCGAAAATAACACCAACTGACTTTGCCGAGGCTGACTTTTCACTATCTCTAACACTCTATCATGATCTATCTTATCTTCCGCCTTATCAACATGCAAAGTCTCCACTTTCTTGAAACCCCCACGTTCAGCTAATTCCCCAGCAACTCTAAGTAAATCTAAAGCACGTCTCGCATCTCCATGTTCCTGAGCAGCATAAGCAGCACATTTCTCCACAACCCCACTATCTACCCCAGATTCAACAAATCCTAACTTGGCTCTTTCTCGTAAAATATCCTGTAACTGCATCGCATTATAAGGAGGAAATATCAATTCTTCCTCCCCCAAACTACTCCTCACCCGAGGATCCAACCTATTAATAAACCCTAAATCGTTTGTTATCCCTATAATTGACAATTTAGCATTTTTTAGATCCTGGTTTGCCCTAGTAAGCACGTACAGCATCTCATCCCCATTTTTTTTGATCAAAGTATCAATCTCGTCCAACATCAAGATAACCGTCCTTTTCTCCTTGTCCAATATTTCAAAAAAGTCCTTATAGAGCTTGTCTGTAGGTAAACCCGTAAATGGAACCTCTTTACCAAATTCCTTAATCAAATGAGCTAACAATCTATATTCAGTATCAGCAGACTTCCCCATCTTACAATTAACATAAATTATCTTTATTCTTATATCAGATTTCTCAGCCACCTTTTTCAGCTCACCAGCAACATGCTTACAAACCATTGTCTTCCCAGTCCCAGTCTTCCCATACACAAAAAGATTTGAAGGCTTCCCGCCCTTAAGTACCGGCGCAAGCATCCTCCCAATAACTTCTATTTGTTTATCCCTATGAAGAATATTCTCAGGATCAAACGAAATTGTAAGTGCCTCCCTATTAAAAAAAAGTGGCTCACTTTCAATAAATTCATTAAACATTCCTTGTAAATTTTTCATAATATCTACCACACACCAACTTCACCAAATGGCTATAGACAATATCCAAGCCGACCAATATCACACAGGAAGCACATAATAACCATATACTATAATCATACCCTTCCTTCCTTTGGAATATACATATTATGTCCGTGAACATACATAAAGAAATCTTCACACGCAACAGAGGGGTTCATCCGAGATTTGTGAAACAAACCGAACTATACGTTGTTCATATTTCTACCCCCTCATTTCCACTGGAAACCCCAATTTACCCAATTTCACCAAATGTGAATGTTCACACCACTTTAAAACTCCCCAATTTCACCAAATCTTCACATTCCCCTAACGTGAAGGTTTTTCTAACACATCCTCCCCTATCTTTCTCATAGAAATAAAAAAATTAAAACAAACAATTAATTTTAACCTTTGTTTCTTATAACAATGTTATATAATATAAATAAATAAATATATTTTATTATATGGTGTTTCCATACGGCATAAAGGGGACTCTTAAAAATAATAACGAAAAACAATATTTAAGAATACGCTGAAATTAATTCTTCATTCCAGCTTTTAACTTATCTACCAGCTCAGAAGCGTCATTCCCACGAACAACAGCCATTGGTATTCCTTCTGTCTCAGCAATTCTCTTAGCCAAAGCATCAATTTCTCCAAAACTATGCAACACAACCAATCCAGGCCTCAAATTTGTTAATTTCATAGCAATCATAGAACTTTTTCCAGAATTAGTTCCAACAAATATCAAAGCTCTGTTGTTTGTCAATCCATAAAGTTTAACCATCTCCATTGGAGGCAATTCAACTATCGCTTTAGGGGCATCTATTACAGTATACCCATAAATCATAGAATCCTTTAAATCATCTCTAACTTTCAAGTCAGCACCCATAATTTCACAAAACTCTTTCACCTTAACAGGCTTAGAAAACTCTTTAAGATCCAAAACAGCTTCTGATAACACCGTTTTAGTTGGAAAATCACTAAATTCCTTTATAATAGGTCCTCCGTTATTCTCATCTAGGACAATCATACTATCTACAATTCGCTTGATAACCTTGATTCCTGGGCTTTTACGACGTCCATTTTCATAGTCCGAAATAACAGATGGCATGATCCCCATATTATCAGCTAGCACCCTTTGAGGTATTTTAAAGATGTTTCGCCATTTTTGAATCGTTTTACCCGCTTCATTGCTCAAAACAATCTCACCAGCAATCCTCTTAGCCATTGTTTCTTTTCTAAGAATATCAGCCTTCATAAATAACAGATTGACGATGTAGACTTATAAATCTATCGATGTTATCATTTTAACTCTACCCACCGAGTAAATGAAAATTATACAAATTTATACTTCAGACCACAATAAAAACCATGCAGAATTTACTTGTAAAAGAAGCTATGGTAAAAAAAGTAGTTTCAGCCACAGCCGATCAAACAGTTCAAGCCGGCGCTCAGACAATGGCTAAAAACGATGTTGGATTACTAGTCATTTGTGATCATTCTGATTCTTGTTCTAATGGTGTATGTGAAAATTGCAAACCAATAGGAATAGTAACACGAGAAGACATAGTTAACAAACTTATTCAACATAACAAGTCACCTACAGAACTAACTTTACGAGATATAATGAATATGCCGGTTGTTACTTGTACACCTTCCGATTTAGTATCAACTGTCGCAAAGACAATGTTAAAATACGGTTTCAAAAGAATGCCAGTTGTAGATTCCGGAAAGTTGGTCGGGTTAATATCTTACCGTGAAATAATTAAAGTTACTCCAGACGAAGTACAAACCCTTCATAGAAAATTCTTAGAAGATGATTCTGATACACCTTTAGTGAGAGATGCAAAATCCCAAGACGGAAATTGCGAAGTTTGTGAAAACTTTTCTTCCGACTTAGCTTTATCTAATGGAAAGTGGGCATGTGAAACTTGCGTAGAAACTTCCGCAGAACTTTAATTATTCTTTTTTCTCTAACTTTTCAACAGTCCCAGCAAACTGACCATCCATACCAGAAGCATCAATATAAATTACAGAGTTTTCTAAATCAGTATGTTCAGATGCTTTTCCATAAATTTCAATTCCGTCAGGTGTTATACGACCATAAACACGATCTTCTCTACGTTCTCTAAATTCAACCATCTAATCACCACAAGAAAAATTTATCCCGAAGACATTTAAATCCATCTCACCCATCTTAACTCATGCATCTAAAAGTCCGCGTTCATTTGAATTCTTCCAAACTTAGATTAACCACAGAAAATAATTTAACCCACGCTTATCTAACTTCTCCACCCGAATCAGGAAAAGCCAACACACAATTATTAAAATTACTAAAAAAGAAACACGGCCCTTGTAAGATTATTTCAGGCCACCGTTCTAGGAACAAAACAATCGAAATTCTTTAAGTTTTCCACCAAAAAAATTCACACATTTAAAACTATGTTCCCCACATCTAAGTATGTTTAACAGAACAGCATTACTAAATAGACCAGAAATAACCAAAATCGTGGGAAAGTATATACAAAAAAACACACTCGACAGAAAAACCCTTGAATCCACAATAACAGAAGACTATGACACTCTTTTCGCAGGAATGGGTAGCGAAGCTTATACAGAAATAAAATTAAACATATCTTGGCTAGATGATGGTGACAAAACAGAATTAAAGAATACTTTATTAGGCATATACAAAACACACCTAGAAGAATATGAAAAAATAAAACCAACATATGACATTCTGTGTGGAATTTTAGATTCAATAAGAAAAAGAGAAAAGAAATTACAAAAAAACCAACAATATTTAATAGGAACACAGGAAAGCTTCGCGAGAGAACGAAAAGAATTAACAAAATTAGAAAGTCAAACTAAAATAATCAAAAAAGAAATGAACGCATTGTACGAAGAAAAGGGCCTTGAAAATATTTTTTATAGTGTTACAGAGTCTCTAAAATGGATAATGAAAATAGATCCATCCACATTTCCAGAATTTTACAGAGATGGTAAAATGACAGGATTTAAATCACCTATTGGGACCATAGCGTTTTTGGTTGGGTACGCAGTTTCAGACGATGGAGAAGAATTTAAACTCCATCACCATTCAACAAGTACAAAATCATTAGAAAGCAGACAAGAAATAACATTTTACCAATTCGATCCTATTGATTCAGAAACACTAAAAGAAGGATGGTTATTAACAGCAGGCCCAAAACCACCACCAGAACCAAAAAAACCAATAGAATCAGTAAAATACCAGACAGAAACACCAAAATGGCTTACTGCGCATCATCTAACCAAAGAGCAACTCAAGAAACTAGAAAAATTAGGCTTTTAAGTTTTTCACCAACTCTCACCAAACTTATAAACCTTACAGACCTACTACAACTCAGAGGAAAAGTCCAGCATTTGAATTATTTAATTTAGCTGAAACTTATCATGTTTACCGATTCAAGGATGAAAGTTACGTTAGGGTATATAGTACAGTAAACTTTTTCTCTATAGGATTTGAAAAAATCCAAAAAAATATAATGGAGTTGATTAGATTATGGGTAAATTAGCACAAGCTACATCCAAATATACTGTTTACGCTCATTTTGCAGCTTCCGGTACAGTAGAAAAACCAGACATAATCGGAGCAGTATTTGGACAAACAGAAGGATTATTAGGAAAAGACATGGATTTGAGAGAATTACAGAAAACCGGCCGAGTAGGACGAATTGACGTCGATTCAAAGACGATTCAAGGAAAAACTTCCGGGTATATCATAATTCCGTCCTCTTTAGACGCTTCAGAAACAGCATTAATTGCTGCTTGCGTTGAAACAATTGAAAGAGTAGGACCATGTACAGCAAAAATTAATATTGAAAGGATCGAAGACGTACGTGCTTCAAAGCGCCAATATGTTGTCGATCGAGCAAAAGAACTTCTAGCAGCAATGTATGATCAAGGAAGTTTAGAACTTGAAGAAATAACAGAACAAATCAAGGAGTCTGTCAGAAAAGCTGAAGTAGTTCAATACAAAGGACTAGCAGCTGGGCCAGGAGTAGCTAACTCAGATGAAATAATAATAGTAGAAGGCCGAGCAGACGTAGTTAACTTACTACGATGTGGAATAAAGAACGCAATTGCTATGGGAGGAACTTCAGTACCACCAGTAATATCAGAAATATCAAAACAAAAAGAAATGACTGCTTTCTTAGACGGTGACAGAGGTGGAGATCTAAACTACAAAGAGTTAATGGCTGTTTGTGATTTGGATTCAGTAGCTCGCGCACCAGACGGAAAAGAAGTAGAAGAATTAACTAAAAAAGAAATCTACAAAGCTCTGCGAGAAAAAATACCAGCTTCCTCAGCAGATCTATTTTCCGAAAGTAAAAAACCAACTACTTCCCGTAGGCCACCACAAAGAAACACTAGATCATCTACAACAAGAGATCAAAGAAACACCCGACCATCTCCAACAAATAATAGAAATCAAAGAAACACTAGATCAGAAACACCAAAAAAACTTAACATTGATCCACGGAGATTGGAGATCTACAAAGAGATGCTAGAGTCTTTAACAGGAACACGCGCAGCACTATTCCTAGACGAGCTAGGTGGTGTGATTGGAAAAGTTCCAGTTCCAGAAATGTTCAATGCTCTAAAACAAATCGATGCAGAATCTCTAGTGATAGACGGTGAGATCGATCAGAAATTAGCAAACTTCTGCGCACAGCGTGGTGTTAGATATTTGATTGGATCTAAGTTAGCTGGAAGAATCCGTTTCCCAGATGATTTAGCCGTCTTAACACAAGACAAACTTTAGAGTTGATTGGGCAGACAAATTCTGCCCACTTTCTATATTTTTAATCATTAACAAATAAAGCTTTAAATACCTTTGATGTTAATAATTAACATGAGTGAATCAGCATTACTAGCGAATTTTAAAGAATATTATCAGACAGGAATATATAGTGTTGATAATAAGAAATACAATTCAGCTGCAAATGAATTTTTTAAAGCATTCATAACACTGTGTGATATGTCAATATATAGAAAATTAAAAATTTTACCAAATGACCACACAGATAGATTTACAATTCTAAAAATAAACTTTCCAAAACTTTTCAAAATAGATAATTCATTGTTTGATATTTACAGAAGAACTTACAAATTACGGCTTTCTTCGAGTGAAGTTAAACAAATACAAAAAGGAGTGATTGAAGTTGCAAAAATTCTCAACATTGAAACAGACATGTAAGACATTCTTGAAAAAAGAAAACGATTTAGAGGATATTGTGGTTTTCGGATCGATGGCTAGAAAGAAAACAAAACCAAATGATATAGATATTGCTTTAATATTCAGAGATAAAGTAAATAAAAATCTAAAACAAATAATATCTAAAAAAATTAAAAATTCCCATGTAATAGAATTAACATTAAAAAACATATCAAAACAGACATTGTGGAAAACTCTATTACACGAAGGAATAAGTATAAAATACAATAAAAAAATATCAGTATTGTTTGGATTCAAAACAAAAATACTTCTTTGGTATTCTCTTGAAAAAATAAATAAATCACAGAAAGTCCGATTTTCATATGCGTTGAAAGGACGAGATGGTAAATCAGGACTTTTGAAAAAATATAAAGGAAAACATTTAGGAAAGGGGTCCATAATGATACCTATCGAAGGCGATGATGAGTTCAGAGAATTTTTTATAAATTGGAAAGTACCGTTTAATAGGAGAAGAATATTAGTGGAGGAATGATATTATGAAGCTAAAACGTAAACCACTTTCACAGTTTGAAAAACTTTCGCGAATGAAGAAAGCAATTAAACTAACTCAAATAGGATTAACCACAGCACGTAAAAAATTACGTTCAGGAATTAGCGAAATTCAATTAGCAGCTGCTATTGAATCTTCCATGCGCCTAGCAGGAGCAACTTGGTTTGCTTTCCCTTCTATAGTTTGTTCTTCTAAATTCACAAACATTCACGCTACACCTTCCTCCCGAAAAATCCGCGCTTCTGACACAGTAATTGTAGATATTGGTGCACAGTATAAAGGAGTTTGCGCAGACATGACTCGTACGTTTTGCTTACGTCCATCTATCAAAACAAAAGAATTATACAAACTAGTAAAGCATGCCCACGACGAATCAGCAAAATTTTTAGGCCCACGGGTCAAGTGTAGTTTAATTGACAAGATCGCCCGAGACATTATAAAAAAAGCTGGCTACAAAATTCCCCACGGATTAGGACACGGAGTTGGAGTTAAAGTTCATGAACGCCCTTCTCTAAAACCACGTTCACGACATATCCTTAAAATAGGTGACGTTATAACAATCGAACCTGGGGTTTACTTATCTAACCGCGGAGTTCGAATCGAGGATATGTATTTGATAACTAAGAAAGGCTACAAGAAACTTACCAATTTCCCAAGAAAGTTATAATCAATATTCTGCAGAACTAAATTCGGTATTTCCACAATGAGATTCGAACAATACACCACAGTCACAATAAGGATTTTCTTTTTTAATATCGTTTTCATAATATTTCATATGGTTTTTACAGTACGGACAGATAGGTATATCAGAAGTTTCATAATTTTTTCTATGTTTTTCAAATAAATGAAAACCAAACATGTTTAATCATATCTCTTTTAATTTCATCCAAAGCCCATCTAAAAGTTCAGGCAAAGCGAGTGCATTAGTTTCATATTTCACACCATCATAAGCATGTTCATCTGTACAATCAATCAATTTTATTTTTAATTTTTTACACGCCTGCTTCAACGCTTTAAAACTTTCTGCACTCGGCTTAAAATAACAATAATATTTTTTATATTTGTGCGCGCACAAATAATTTTCTAATCTTTTTTGAGTAACTTTAACATATTCTCGTTTAACTGCTTTAGTTTCTTCCCATTCCGGCCAATCATAACTATTGAAAGGATAACTATTACATAGTTCAATAGGCACAGCACCTGGAGTGCTTATCACAACAAGATGTAATCGATCGCGTGCTTTAACTTTCTTAACAACAGACATGATCGCTTTATGCAACTTAGAAGATGTGTACGGCTTTCTAAAAGCACACGGTACAAACAAAACAATATCTTTTTTAATTTCGTTTTTCCCTTTAGGGATATTATGAAAACCACAAACAAAATCTTGCCAAATGTTAAAGTAAGGATGCTTTAGTTCTTTTAGAGTGGCTCCCTTTATCTTAACTTGTTTATCTGGCTTCCATTGCGGTCGGAAAACAAAATTATCAAAGAAGATTTCAGCTTTCAATCCTTTAGTAACGTTATCAAACTCTTTTTTACCCAATGGTTTCCATTTACCATTTGTCCACAAACTAAACAACCCAGAATTAGAATGGGGATATAAATTACAAATAGCAATAGTATCAGAATACTTCCTAGCAAATTTAACAGAATCTTTCAAACTTTTCTTAACATTTTTAACAAACGGCGGATTAGCTACCAAGTAAGTTCTCAAATAAAAACCATTATCATGAAGAATTTTTCCAGCTTTAATATAACTTTCTTTATTCATTATTCCCTTTCCAAGTTTTTTCAAAACTTTGTCATCAGCCACTTCTAACCCAATAGCAACATGAACTTTTACTTTATTACTTCGCATAGAAGCTAAATTTTCTAACGTAACAAACTTAGGTAAACATTCAATCACCAAGTTTTTTATTCCCAATTGTTCACATTTCCGGATAACATAACTTCTAAAAGCCGGATGAATTTGTTTACCATCTAAGAAACTTCCAGAATTGAAAATCTTTAACCACTTAACACCCTTATGTCGTTTCAATCGTGTGTCTAAAAAATCTTTAAGTTCCCTTAGAGATTTTTCTCTATTAATACACTTACCCCAACCACAAAAAAGGCATCCTCCCCAATCACATTTACCAGAATTAATTATCAACACCAGTTCATCCATACTAAACCCTTAAAATCACTCATTTATTAACCTACTTTTACCATTAATTTCATGTTCGAGATCATTGATAGAGACGGTTTAGGTAGAATCGGTAAGTTTACAGTAGGAAATCACAAAATAACAACCCCAACAATCGCAATAGTAGTCAATCCTAACCGTCAAGTAGTTCCCCCAGAGTTAATGAAAAAAATGGGAGTAGAGCTAATAATTACAAATTCTTATATCATCCATAAAAATCAAGACACAAGAAAAATTTATTCTAAAGACGGCCTCCACAAAACACTAAAATGGGATGGGCCAATATACACAGATTCTGGAACGTTTCAAATGTACTCCCGCCAGATAAAAGACTTACCAAACAAGAAAATAATAAACTTCCAAAAGAAAATTAAGTCAGATATAATTACTCCCGTCGATGTTTTCACCCTTCCACAAGACGATAAGTCTGTTGCACGGAAAAAATTAGCTGAAACAATTAAGAGGATTAAAGAAGTTTCTAAATTAACTAAAGGAAACTTTACTGCCCCTATCCAAGGTGGAAGACATTTAGATTTACGAAAACTTGCTTGTAAAAAATTAAGCAAGATAAATCCATTAGTATTTCCAATCGGCGGAATTGTTCCTTATATGGAACGATATCGTTACAGCAAACTTGCCGAAATAATTTTAACCTGTAAACTAAACCTGCCTTTCTCAACACCTATTCACGCTTTCGGTGCAGGACATCCAATGGTTTTCGCATTCTTAGCTTACTTAGGTTGTGACATTTTCGATTCAGCAATGTATTCTTTAGCAGCACAACGCGGAGCATACTTAACAGTGAATGGAACAATAGATGCTTCTAAGTTAGTAGAATTTCCTTGTACATGTCCAGCTTGTTCATGTTCAACAGTAAAAGAGTTTAAATCATCTAGCATGTTCCAAAAAGAAAAATTCCTAACTATTCACAACCTCTATGTAACTTTAGCTGAAATTAAAACAGTTAGACAAGCAATTCGCCTGAATCGTTTAGGAGAATTGGTACAAATCCGCGCACGTGCACACCCAAAACTCGGAGAAGCATTCTTAAACACTTTGAAAAAATACGGAGAAGATATAATCCCGTATGAAAAAATTTCTAAATCATCTGCTTTGTTTTACGCAGGTTCAGAAACCCAATATCGCCCAGAAGTTGTAGATGCTAAGATCCGTTCAAAACTCCCTGGAAAAAAATTCGATCATCCTTTCTGGGGAAAAGTTCCTTTGGGTCTCAGAAGTAGCTATCCGTTTTCACAGTCAGTAACACCAGGCGGAACAAAATTCCCGTTCTGTAAACCAACAATACAACTAAAAACAATTTTAGATTATCAATTTGGAAAAGGTGCTTCTAAAAATTTCAAAAACCTACAACTTGAAGTTTCTAAAAAAACCGGAAGAATTCGCCGAGTTAGACAACGCGGAACATTATTAGGAACAATCAGACCTTCAGATGGTTTATTTATTCCGTCTTTTGCCGGTTCTAATTTATTAGGAAAGTACATCAAGAAAATCGTTGTTAAGGATAAAGAAGTCGCAGGTTTCATCCGAATAGGTAAATCATTGTTCGCCCGTTTCGCTTTTCCTTGTCGCGGTATTAGGCCCAATGAAGAAGTATTAATCACATTCAAAAACAAACCATTAGCGTTAGGAACAGCTTGTTTATCTTCTCAAGAAATGAAACAATTCTCGCGGGGCATGGCCGTTAAAGTTAGAAGAAGAAATTAGTTAGGCATCTTTATTTATGTCGCCTCTAAGTTTTTCAAACTCCGAAGGACCATTAATAGACGATCTAACAACAACACTATCTTTCATTTCAACTTTTCTATTGTCAAAATTATTTGTAATGTACACAGGACCAGTTACTGGTTTACCATTAATAGTAAGACCATTTTTCATATCAATAGGATCATTACCAACCATAACAACACAACCACTATCTTGTAACATCTGATTCATGTGATCCATACTAATGTTAGTAAATCCTCCCGACAGTTTCTTGACATGCTCTTTTTGTATGTTAAACGCATTATATTCTTTTTGAGCAATTTTAGTAAATTCTTCTAACATAGTTACTAATCTATCATCTATTCCCTTAACACCATCACTTTCATGAATATCAATAATTGATTTAATCTTACGCAGTTCCTGAGCAGCTCTATCAAGACGCCTACCAGGATTTTTACCATAATAAGAATCATTGGCATTAGCTAAACGAGTTTTCATATTTTCAAGATATAATGAAGTATATCTTTCTATGTTCCCATCGTTACAAAAATATCTAGTTTCAACAAGTTTTTTAAACAATATGAAACCAATATCAAGTTCGTCATTTCGCATTATACCTTCTTTGTTATCATTTGCCGCGACACAACCATCAAAATAATCCAATAGCTTTATCAAAATTTTCTTTTTATCATAACCAGTTTCCAGTAAACTATTTCCTATAGCAAGAACATCACCAGAAAAAGCAGGATCAATAGGAATAATATCTGAAATCATATATAATCCAGCTTTAACATCACCAATAAGACATTCTAACTCATCTTCGTCATTATAATCACTAAAATCAACATCATCAATAGCTTCAATAAACTCTTCTAAAAAATCACTAACAGTCAGATCTTCAATCTCTTCAAAAGAAATAGTATATGTGTCTGGCCTGATTCCCATCTTATACATCCTTTCACACAGTTCAAATCCTGTAAATGTATTACTATTCACGTATACTTGTGGTCCGTCAAGATATTCAGCTGTCATAATTCTAGTAAGGAACAAAAGCTTTTAAGTCTGAGAAAAAATATCTAAAATCTTAACTCTTCCCAGCTTTTATCAAACCATCGAAAAGTGGATTAGGCTTCATAGGTCTTGATGTAAACTCAGGATGTGCTTGTGTAGCTACAAAAAACTTATGATTAGGCAGCTCCAAAAATTCCATTAACACTCCGTTCTCACCTTTACCAGAAAATACCAACCCATTTTCCTCTAACGTAGAAATAAATTTCGGATTGACTTCAAAACGATGTCTATGCCTTTCAACAACTTCATTTTTACCATAAAGCTTCTGAACAATACTTCCTTCTTTCAAGATAGCTTTCCATCCACCTAATCTCATTGTCCCACCATATCCTTTTTTCTTCAAAATTTCAGCTTGTTCTTTAATAATTGCAATGACAGGATTTTCCGCGTCTTTATCAAACTCTTCCGAAGTCGCCCCGTTAATGTTACAAACATTCCGAGCAAACTCGATTGTAGCAATCTGCAAACCTAAACACAATCCCAAATAAGGAATATTTTGTTTTCGACAGTACTCAGCAGTTAAAATTTTCCCTTCAATTCCAGATTTACCAAACCCACCAGGAACAATAACACAATCCATTCCCTTTAATTTTTCAAGATTGTTCTTATCATCTTCAAAATCTTTAGCATCTATCCAAATAATTTCAGGCTGAACATCATTATTCCATGCAGCATGTTTCACAGCCTCTAACACAGAAATATAAGAATCCACGAGATTGAAATCCCCAATATCAAAATACTTCCCAACTATTCCAACTTTGATTTTCTTTGTTAACCCAGTAATCTTTTTCACATATTCTTCCCATTGTTTAATTCCATCCAAGTTAGCATCGAGCTTAAAAAATTTCAAAACTTCCAGATCCAATCCTTGTTCCCGAAAAATCATAGGAATTTTATAGATAAAATCAACATCTGGATTAGAAAACACATCCTTTTTAGGTATACCACAAGCATAAGCAATCTTCATCTTCCGATGATCATCCATATTTTTCTCAGCTCGCCCTATTACAACATCAGGAATAATCCCTAGCCCTCTTAATGCAATTATAGAATGTTGCAATGGTTTGGTTTTCATTTCCCCTAGATGTTTAGGAATAGGCAAATAACCTATGTGCACAAACATAACTTCATGATTAAATCTAAGTTGTCTAGCAGCCTCAATAAATAAAATATTTTCATAGTCCCCGATCTGTCCCCCAACTTCAACTAAAACAAAATCAGTCTTTTTCTCTTCAGCAATTTCTAAAACCATTTTATTGATCTCATCTGTAACCTGTGGGATCGGCTGAACAGTTTTTCCTAAATATTCTCCTCTACGTTCCTTATTCAAAACTCGCCAATAAACCTTTCCACTTGTTATGTTGTGATTTTTCCCAATAGTAATATCTAAGAACCTTTCATAGTTACCCAAGTCTTGATCAATTTCCCCACCATCTTCTGTTACCCATACCTCTCCATGTTCTGTCGGTCGCATAGTTCCAGCATCTTGATTCAAATTTACCCCCAACTAACATTAGTTAAATTGGTATGGGTCAATCTTCAATGCTGTTACACTATATCCATGGCTTTGCAAAAGTTTTCCAATAGAAGCAATTGTAATTCCTTTTCCCAATCCTGACAATACTCCTCCTGTAACGAAGACAAATTTAGTTTCTACCATTCATATCACTCCTGATTATTTTATCCAATCTATCTATTTTAGATGGATGTTTAAAAACGTTAATATTTCTAACTTTCAACCGTTCGGATTTTCTATAAATACAAAAATAATATTGAGATCCATCAATCAATCGTTTGGATGTTATAATATCTAGGTCATTTAATAGTCTTTTTAGATCAGAAACAAGCTCAGGTAATGCTTGTTTAAATTTTATTTTACCATCTTTAATTACACTTCCTTCATCATCCATCAATCCACTTATTATACCCATTCTAAAATCCAATGGGGCATCAAATACAAATTTTGGTAATTTAACAGAATGTTTTTTACTAACCTTGCTACCTGTCGGAACATCAAAATATTCCAGAATAATACCTATAATGTTTGGTATGATTAGAATATAACAATCTTTATATTTTTTAATACTAACACGAATATTACCGACATTATTAACACATTTGGTTAATTCATTAATGAGTTTTTTAGACGTATTAGCATAAACAATTGTTGAACATTTGTTAAGATGCCCGTCTCCCAGAGAACAACCTATAAGTCTTCCAAGTGAATAATTAAATTTTATAGGTAAAACAGGATCTATCAAAATAGTAGATCTAGCACCTTTGGTTTTCAAACCCGTTATACTTTTTTGTAAAATAGATTTAGAATATCCAATATCTTTACCAATCTTAAACAACAATGAACATTTGATCGGTATTATTCTATTAGAAATACCACGAATATTCCTGCCTGTTCTCCATCCACGAATAATGTCTTCTGATATTTTGTATTTTTTACTAATATTGACAATAGTTCCGTATTTTTTCAGCAATTTATTACAAAAATTATTTCTAAAACCATCTGATAGAAAGCAATAGATTCGTTCTTGTAAAGAAATCGGAAATGCGTATAGATTAACAACACTGCGCATACCATAGTTATCAGACTAAACTATAAAAAGATGATTGCATTGAAAAATATTTTATAATAAACCTTCTGTTTTTGCTATTTGTCTAAGACGATCCATCCCAATAACACCATTTTTCAATTTTTCCCCCATATGTCTTAAATCAATAGCCTCTTTTTCATATCCAACATCCTTTCCATCATCAAGTTTCCTAAAAAACATCTCAGACGTGTCGAGACCCTTTGCCAAAGTAACAAATTCCATATCCCCTTTTTTATAACCATCACGACAAAATCCCAACGTAGGGTCATATTGATGCCATTTACCATCTATATGAATATCAACGAAAAAATGACCAGAAATACTATCAGATCCTTTTCCAGTTACAATATTTTTTAGATTTTCTGATTCCCATGTATTTACAAGCCTATTAGAATATCCCAAATATTTCCCAAGAGAACAAAAAACAAGTGCTAAATCATTACACCCAGAAGCTTCTCCAGAAGTCGCTATTTCTTCAGCATTTCTTTTCCATCTGATTTGATTATAGTCATTAATTCTAGAAAATTTCCTCAGATACATAGAGGTCTCTCTCAAGACATTATTATTCATTTTCAGATAATCCCCGATTTTTCTAATCGTTTGTCCTGGGAATGTCAAGAGAGTAACCATTTTACAAAATTCCGGATCATCTATATTGTGTAAATATTTCACCAATTCACCTAATTATAATTAGAGACTAATAGGGATATACCATTCTCAAACACATTAAGAAATTCCTTAACCACAATAACACAGAACAATACCCATATTATGCGCCATTTCTGTGAGACTTGGAGAACACTCTCGCTAAAACCTTAAAATTCACCGTCTTATACCCAATTCACCCAAATTATAATCTTTATTACTATCCCATACCCACTATATGTGACAGGTGGTACATAATGCGTCCAATATCTCAAAAAACATTAAAAAGAATACAGCAAATCCTTGATTTGCTTCGAAACGTTGATCAACTCCATATCCGTGGAATAGCTAGATTCATAAATTGTCACCATGTATCAGTTTCTCGTATTCTAGACAATTATCTAGATAATGTGATTAATGTCCATGAAATCGACCAGTTTGGCATCCGAGCCAAGTTGATTTCTCTGAAACCTACTCATAAGGAAACCACCCTAGAAGATGTTCTTCATTACATCGAAACTAAGCGCAGAATCAAAGGCTAACCACATATTCCTGCTTATAGAAAGGTCCAGCTTTAGTTAATGTAGATGAAAGCACTTGAATTTCCTTCACGTTCACCTTCACGCGACCTTCACCCCTTCCAGATTTGATCAGTTCCTTTAGTTTTTCTTTATTCTTAGCGGTCTTCACCCTACCAAGTGTGATATGAGCGCGGAATTTGTTTTCAGGCAAATCAAATCCTTCTTCTTTCAGTTCTTTATTGATTTTCTCCACTAAACTATCTAATCCTTTCCCTATTCCAACCCAAATAACTCTAATATGATCTGCATTAGGGAATGCCCCAATATTACCAACAGTAAGATCTATAGGATTAAACCCTTCTAAACCCCTCTCTAACGCTCGTTTAACAGCCCCCAGTTGGTTTTTATCAATATCCCCTAGAAACCTGAGACAAATGTGTAGGTTTCCTTGATTTACATATTTGACATCTGGCCCAATTTTCTTTATCTTAGCTTGAATCCTCGATACTTTTTGTTGTATTGGTTTTGCGAGGGTTATTCCAATGAATGCGCGCATTCAAATTACTTGGTTTTCATGTTATTTAACTCTGTTTAGAACCGTGAGAGCACGACATTAGCTTTCTCGACACCGACCTTCACGCCATCTTCACGTTACCTTCACGTGAACTTAATGTGAAGGTCTCATAATTCGACTATGAAGGTTAACATTACACATACATTCACGTGAACTTCACGTGAACTTCACGTGAACATGGTGCTTTTCTTCGATTTTCTCTAACCTTCACGCCGATGTTCACGCAACCTTCACGCGGAAAATGAAGTTCACGCCAAACAGAAAATTTTTTCATCAATGTTCACGTTCACCTTCACGCGACCTTCACGGACACACGATTTCACCAAAAACCAATTTCACCAAAAACCAAAATTCACTATCTTAGCCCCCAATAACTCAAAAAATCTTTAAATAAATCAAAAACACATAAAATGTAGAACATTCACGTGGAATCTCCCATGTTTACAGCCTTCACATGAACGTTCACATACCTTCACGTGATCACATGACAGCATTTGAAAAATTTAACTGGACAAGTAATCCATTTATCCTAAAAATAGACCCTAGATTATTCACAGGCTATGAAAAAGCTGTTAATTCTATTTTAGATCATATCGAAAACCGCCATAAAATCGCTCTAGTCACTGGTTCTACAGGGTCTGGAAAAACAACTCTTTTGCGTTGGTTAGAAACCCAAGTTGATGGATTCTCTAAATTATACATCAGCAAACCACCAAAAGATCCTCAAGAATTTGTAAGAATTTTCACAGATATCTATGGACTCTCACTTTTGGACCATTTCCTAAATAAATCACCCTCTCTTTATACCCTTCCAAAATACATCAATGAAAAACTAAAGGGTCAACATTTACTTCTCCTGATTGACGAGTCCCACGAAACAAATAAGGACGTCATGGAGTGGTTGCGAGTGTTGGTAGACCAAATAGATAATGTTACTTTGATTTTAGCAGGGCTTCCTGTGCTTGAAACAAAAATAAAAGAGAATCTTCAAACCTTAGATCAGCGAATCACATCTCGAAACAGCTTAGATGCTCTAACTGAACCAGAAACTTTAGATTTCATTCGCAAGAGAATTTTGTCTGTGGGTGGACAAGGCTTCCGCCCATTTTCCGAGGAAGCTATTCATAAAATTTATCATAGAACAGGTGGCTTCCCAAGAGAAGTTCTAAAAATGTGCGATAAGTTAATAACAAAATCCTTTGAAGAAGATTTACCTGAGATTTCTGCTGAGCATATAGAAGAGCTTAGAGAACTCCCAGCAAATGTGAGAGTTGACGAAGAAGTTGTTGCTTTCTCCCCTAAACCACCTTCTCGTTCCCAGTTAGACAAGCTTCCTTTCCGTCAGAGACAGATTTTAGAAATTCTAGCACGAGACGACTGGCAATCCCCAGGCACCATCGTTAGCAGCTTAGATCTAGAAAAATACAAGTCCCGTTCCCATGCTGTTCGTTCAGTTAATAACATCCTTCACAGGTTAATGCTTGACGGATACGTCCAACGAGAAGCCCGAGGAAAGCTTTACCTTTATAGCTTAACTCCAAAACTAAGAACAGTTTTCGTAAGTGAGTAAGGATGCATATGGTTTATAAGGGAAACGCAGGTATCCTTTATTATGGATCAAAAAATAATCTTTCTAATAGGAATGCCTGCTTCAGGCAAAGGAACAGTCGCAAAATTATTCCACGGTTATAAAAAATTCGCCTTCGGTGACATAATTCGAGAAGAATGTTTACGAAAGTTTGGCGATACTTCCCCTTCTCATATTGAAGCTACTGTTAGCTGGTTCCACACAGATCGCGAACATTTACTTTCTGTGCGCATGTGGAAACGCGTGAAGAAAAATAAAAATATTGTAATTGACGGTTGTAGAAATCGCCGACAATTTGAACACTTTTGCAAATTAGCTAAACTTCGCCCTACTGTAGTTTATGTTTATTCCCCTAGAACTTATCGCTGGAAACTTTTGAAAGCCCGCGGAAGAAAAGATTCTGGAAGTTACGCTTACTTAATTCGTCGCGACAACCGAGAATTAAAACAAGGCCTTGACTATATGATCACACAAACTGATTTCCGCATTTCTAATAGAGGAACCAAAAACCAATTAAAAAAGAAAACGTTTGAACTATTGAAAAAATTAAAATAAGACTTAAAACCTTTTGCACCAGCATATTCAAGATCAATAGGCCAAGACGGAACACGCTTTAAATTAGTCGACGCAATAAGTGGATAGAGATACTAAGAAATCCCTAGGTAGCAAAAGACCAAGACTTTGTTATCCCATACATACACAATTGTAGTAACTCTCTTGCAGAATTTTCATGATTTGTTCCTTCGATATCAACACCGAAACTAACATCATACTGACCATCTAAAGCTTTTTGGATTTCTTGAATGTAATTAGTTAATTCCCGGGCTCTTGTCTCATTCTTATGAGGAAGTTGAACAATTCCACGATAAGTGTGTTCTTTATCATTAACAACACTTTCTGAACCTCTAATTTCCCCGTCCAATTTTTTATCATGAACAAATTTTCGTAATGGAGTAAGTGCTTTTTCAGTTTCCCCAACAAACTCAGCTAAATCATTATCTCCACAAGAAACAGCAAATGCAAAAAACGGATTACCAATATGTGACAATCGAGGATCATTATACACACTACCAGTATCAACAATTTCAACAAATGTATTTACACAGACAGGAATACCAAATTGGTATGCCATAAATTCAATTGTTTGTGTTTTAGATGTAAGGTGCACACCATCTTTATCAAGATATCCAATAATATTAGCATGATCACCATGCCTCGGATCAACAGTCTTGTCAACAAAACTTTTACGCAGTTCTAAATATTTTTTAAAAGAAACATCAAGTTGGTGGAATGTATAATCATTTCTTGGATTGGTATCACACAATCGCTCTCTAAGAGATTTTTTATTTTTTTCAGGCGTTGATGTTACTTCAATAGGATCTGAAACCGGACGTATGTTGTCAGGATCAACAACAATCCCCCTAAAATACAAGGCAAACCCAAGAGCATCCATATGCTCCTTATTTTCAAATTCCATTGGAACATCTACACTACCATAATGTCTAGAAAATCTAACCGGCCCGATTCCAGTAAAAGGCAAACCAAAAAATTGATATGGACGAGGTTTAGTAGAATTATAAAGCACATTGTGAATATCGAGATCTTTGTGTACTTTTGAATTACCTAAATTAAGCATAATTTCCATAGGGATCTAATCTTTAAATAAACCTTTTCATAGTTTTGGTTGAGCTTTTCTTAAAAGGTCAGCTTTACCAAAAACTAGAGCTCACACTAATTCCAAAAAATAAAAGAAATTGATTTAGCAATTTTCCGCTAACGCTTTTACAGTTTTTCGCTGCCGTTTTTGATCAAACTTAACCAATAAAAAGGGCATTATACTATGTCTCGCTCAGAAATGATTACAAAATCGCCCACAGATTTAACAGCTGAAAAAGGTATCAAGTGCTTTCCACCTTCGTCTTCTTGCAAACCTAAGTCAGTAATAGATCGTGTTGGTTGAGCAACAATCATGTTCATTAATTCACCGCTTTCAGCAATGAAGTTTAGATCCCCAACTACACCAAATCTTTTACCTGTTTCTTCAGAAACAATAACTTTACCAATCATCTTCCGAGTACCTACTTTATCATTAATCATTAAAACCACCTACCAATCTATCTGTCTCCGTAACTATAAATGTTTAATGTTGTAGTTTTTCGCTGCCGTTTTTTCACCAATTTAGCCAATAAAAAGGGCAATTATTTCTTAACTTCTAAATCTTCAATACCGTTCTCAGTAATCTTCACAATACATTCCCCATCAGGCAAATGCGGACTGTCAACTAATCTACAAATCCGTGTACCAGCTTTACTTCTTCGCAAATAAATTCTAGTTTTTGTTGCATGGTGTAATACATGCCCACCAATAGCAACAGTCGGATCACCGAAAAGTAAACCAGGATTAGTCATTACTTGATTTGTTACAAAGATTGTTAGATTGTAAACTTCTGAAAGCGTTTGCAGAGTCTTCACGTGTTTATTTAATTTCTGTTGTCTTACAGACAACTCCCCTCTACCAGAATAATCAGTTCTAAATTGTCCAGTGATAGAGTCAACAACCATTAACTTAATATTTTTCTCTTTAATCATCTCACCAGCTTTTTTAGCTAAAATCATTTGGTGATCTGAATTATACGCTCTACCAACCATAATATTTTCTAACACCACTTCCGGATCTAGTCCTTTAGCTTCAGCCATTTGTTTAATTCTTTCCGGTCGGAAAGAATTTTCAGTATCAATATACAGAACACTACCTTCTAATCCACCCTGTTCTTTAGGTAACTGAACATTAACAGCAAGTTGATGAGCAATTTGTGTTTTAGCAGAACCATAAGCACCAAACACTTCAGTAATACTTTGTGTTTCAATCCCCCCACCCAAAAGTTCATCCAACTTTTCGCTTCCAGTACAAATTTTTCCAATAGATTCTCGCCTTTCTAAAACTCGAGTCGCTGTTTCAAAACCAATATCTAAACTTTCCCTAGCGATCGCAATTATTTTTTGCGCTGTTCCATCCCCTACTGCGGCAACATCGCCCAGCTCTTTAGGAGAAGCAACTGCTAGCGCCTTCATATCAATATAACCAGCTTTCTTTAACTTTTCTCCAGTCTTCTCGCCCACTCCGGGCAAATCATTTATGTCATCATATTTTCTTACCATTCATATCACCTATTAACATTAAAACATACTTTCCGGGTTTTCATATCGCCTCGGAGGTCTTTCCAAACCAAACTCTTCCCTAAGTTTTTTCGCTTCAAGTACAGTTCCCATTCCTTCACCAACATTAATCGAAGCTATTGGACAATTCCCAACATAACACGAATTATCTTTCATATCCTTTTCTACACGAAGTTTGCATTCTTTGATTTTCAAATCCTTGTTATATCTTCCTTTCTTTTCACACGTAGGATAAACATTCATTCTGAATTCGTTAAACACACGAAGATAACTTAAATTCTTTATCATCGGCTTAAATGGAGCTTGTTCATAACAATCGCAATGCACATCTGGCCGAAATCTTTTCACAATTGTTTTACCATTGATTTGAACATCTTTCCGCGGTGTTGGTCCTCTATATTGTCCTTTATGTCTTCCTTCTCTCATTTAAATTCACTCCACAACAAAACTTTTTACAATCCTTTCAATTTCTTTCTCAGTATCAACTGCTTCCACCTTCGAAACAATAAATTCATTTCGATTGAACATTTGATTCTGTCTAACCCGTCCTTCGAAAATAAACTCTTTCCCTAAAATATCAACATAATCAAAAAGTTTTCCTCTACGTTCAAGCACTTGCTCCATTGTCATTCCTAAAAGTTTAGCAGCCACTTCTCTAAAGAAAACCCCACGCGTATTTCCACTCCCATCATCAAGCACCCCAGAAACAACAATTGAGAAGGTAGGAACAATATCACCATGTTCTTTACAAGTAAACTTCCCTTCCACTTCTTTTGTTCTACTTCCACACTCAGGACAAACTTCGTAAAACTTTTCATTCTCAAAAATCTGCGCAACCATTGCACGTACTTTATAATTCCCACCTGTAGAAAAATCAGAAACTTTCATAAGTTTTGGCCCAATAGTTTCAAAGTCTTCCACCACAGCCAAATCCCCAACATCAACTTTCTTTATTCCACCATTTCTACCTATCCTAACTTCCACCTCACCTCTTCCATTATCCTTACTATATCCACCGAAAATTTCAATTCCCATTCCAGCTTCAAGTTTATCTAAAACTTCAGTTTGTGCATCCCACAAACTCATTCGAATACTTCCAGTTTCATCCCCAAGAATAACATTACCAACCTTAAACTTCCTTCCCTCTTTTTCATAAACTTTAGCTTCGAAAATTCGAATAACTCTTGCAGTCAGTGTCAAGTATCTAATTCCAGGTGTAATGTCTTTAACTTTGACTCCAGCTTTTTTTCTCTGAACTAAATCCAATCCCAACTCTTTAGCAACTATATAGGCAGCTCCTTCTCTTGAAACTAAGTTAGAAAGTTCAGCTTGTTTCTTGATAACCATCTCCTCAACATCTTCTTTACTATGTTTTGTTGAAGTAACAATTTTTTCGAGAATATTTTCAAGAGGCATTCCTATCTATATGCAACGAAGAGATAAATACCAGTATACACTATCAATTGAGTTCTGTTAAATCATCTTAACAGCTTTCTTAACATCTTCTAGAAGAACAGTTTTCCTATTTGCATGCCTTGCAGAAGTAGTAGCCTCTGCAGCTAAATCCGCTGTGATCTCTTCCATCAAAACTCCAAATTCTTCCACAGCTCCCTTACTAACTCGCATATTACTTCGTTTAAGCATCCGTTCAATAACAGCTCTAGGATATTGCATAAGAATAATTGACATCACTGATTTAAAAATAAATTCAGTTCTTTTGAAATCTCAATTTCGATGGGATTTCTGCAGCCATATCAGGATTCCGATAACTAAAACTACATTCTGTTAAAAATGGTACAGGATATCCCCCATCTTTAGGAGGCATCCACATAAGATCAAATTCCAAAGAAGAATCATTATGATCAAAAATAAACCCTTCGCCTCTAAGACTATTTCCATAACACAAAAAAGCATCTGTTAATAAACCAGAAACATATTTTTCAAAACCTTTTCTTTCCTGTGATCCAAGGACAAATTCATTAAGCAATGGGGCAAACATCTTTTCAAATGAACCAGAAAGCCTTCTAGCACCTATAATCCCATTATTATTAGAAAACCAATTAGATCCACCAATTCTAGCATAATCATATTTTATTCCAGACATCTTTCCAGTTGCAACATTTCCAAAAACCCTGTGTCTAGTTTCATAACACATTCCATCAACTTTCCAACAGTTAACAAAGGATTCAACCATACCTGAATCAAATATACCAGGAGCAACGATTTTCTTACCAGAAACAACATCTTCCCTTTCATACGGCATACTTAGTACTGCACCATAAGCGAACATACTAAATAATCTTTCAGGATCATCAATAATAGCTTGAAATATATTTGGATTCCCAGCATCAACTTGTGTAGAACCATCACTATTCATTAAATAATGCAAGATACCAGTGTCTGTTCGAGATATACTTCCTTCACACAAACCAGTAGTCACAATAATCTCTCCATCAGAACCACGTTCAAGAAAATAAATACCATCACCAAGTGCACCATTGTTAGGCTTAAACACAAGAGGAAGGGCAATCTCATCACTTATTATTCGGTCAGTTAAAACACCAGCACCTATCATAGTATCTGAGTTTTGATAAGCAGGATCAATAGAATCATCTTCAATTTTTCCAAAATGTGTATTCATCAATTCAACGGTTTCATCAGGATATGTAAGTCCAAAGAACACCTCAGGTTCAACAAACGGTCCAGTTGTTCCTGCCAACCTACCAGACATCAATAGTCTTTGACAATATTTGGTTTTAATTGCCTGATATGCCTCTAGTTCTATTATTTTAGGATCATATACGAACTTATCGAATAATGGTTTATTCATTGTCATAAAAAATAATAGATTTTAATAGAGATATACGTTACACAAACACATTAAGAAAAACCCCAAATAACTATCTAAGTCCCTTTTTTAACATTTTACCAAAAACCAAATTGTGAGATTAAAAAATATCACAAAAAAACCCAACGTCAAGAACATATATGTTGAAACATATACATTACTAAATAACTATTACAAACTATATATCAAAGACTATAACATTTTTTGTGAGACTTACGACTTATATACTATAAACTATATATTATAGACTATACATAATCCTTAAATAGGATAGAATTAAATAAAAAAGAAGGTGTTGATGAGTGAAAATGACTAAGAAAGAAAAAAATTATTTCGAGAATCTATTCTTACATTCTAAACCAGTACAGATGTTAGTTTCACTAAAACACGACTCAGTAAAGTACGCAACACAAGTATCCAAACACGTTGACTGCACATATTCACACACAGTAAAAGTTCTAGACATGTTCAAGCGCCTTGGATTGGTAACTTTCGACAAAAAAGGTAGGGTAAAGATAGTAAAACTTACTGATCACGGCACTGAAATCGCACATGACTTTGAAGGACTGAAAAGAAAGTTCAATAGAATAAACGGAAATATTAAGTTCCCAATAATGCCAGTTAAACCAAAAACAAAAATAGCTAAATAGATTAATTCTGCCCCTGGTTTGTTTACGACACTTCTCGCTAATCTCTATACCACTCTATAAACCTATCCCATATCATCAAGCCTATACAGTGAGATATATCTCCCAGTCACCTCTCTCTACACCACTATTTAGTTAACTTTATTACTAAGGACAGTTAATAATAATCTGACAGAAGGTGGTCTTATGGATGAATTTTTTACATGGTTATATGGAAGATCTGCGAGAAACAAACACATTAGAGATATGGCCCAGAAAACATTGAAAATTTTGAAAACTCAACAGAGTATGGAACACATGGAATTGTGTAATGTTTTAGGCATAGGTATGGACCAGTACAAGAAGCCTAAAAGGACATTCTATTCAGTTGTAAACCCCCTAGTAAAAGTGAGACTTCTCCAGAAAAAGCGCCTATATAATACGGGGAAAAACAAAAGCTACAAAACACACTACATGATAACACCTTCTAAGTTCAGTGGATACATGACTCGTGTTATAGAAGAGATCCATGCGAATGTAAAATAATTTTTTCTAAAAAAACAGTTTTTCTTATTCATTTTTACAAAAAAGATATAGTCAAAAATATAGTTTTCTATACTATAGTTTCCAACTATACAATTAAAATATATATTTCCTAAACTATATAATAAAACATCGATGTTAAGATCTATATGTTCCAACATATATACCACAACATATATGCTACACAATATATATTATCATCGGTATAGCCGTGAAACCTCACACTCAATTGTGAGACTTCCCGAGCCAGCTACAGCCCAGTAGCAACAGATTAGCATTCCTAGAAACTTTCTATCTAACACAACCTTCACGCGTAGAATTACAGATCAGCTGGTGATCCAACATGTGTGGCAGTTAACTTCCTAATAGCCTGTGAATAATCATTAAGTGCGTTTCTAATGTCGTTATCTATTTTTTTAGGTACACTATTACCATCTTGTACAAATTTTCGTATCTCTCCATTCTGACATAACAAATATATTCCGACTAATCCTTTTTTAGGTAATTCTTTATTTCTATATTGAGTACAATCCACACGTTTGTTACAAACAAAAGTTAATTCGTCATCCCCAAAAACTATAATACCAACATCACGGTCCATTTTAACATTTCCTTCAACAAATTCATATTTATTTTTTCCAAATTCATGACAATCTTGTTTGATACAAAGAATATATTTAAATTCGTGCTTTATTGGTTTTGAAATATAATGACGCTGTGTGATTTTACCAGATCGTATAGGAGAAATAACATTACCAGCAATCTTTTTAACACCAAGAGAATTTAGATATTTTGGTAATTTGGTGTGTGTCAATAACCCATATCCTTTTCTTGCTGACATACTCTTTCTAAGGTTCTCAACTTTAAATCCTTAACGAAAATCTTTAATATGAAACATTGAGTCCCTTCTAAATTTTCTTTCCATTTCAGAATAACCTGAATTAAGATTAATTGGTTGAACCAATTCAACACCATCTGTAAGATCAGAAACAGGATAAAACATATACTCTCTCCCTACCTGAAGTGCAACTAGCCTTTTTCCTTCCATGCCTTTTGGATGAATATCACCAGGGCATGTAGCAAGTGTAACTTTAGGAGAGGATGTTAAATTTTTATTACCTCTTGTAACATACCTTTCTCTATTTTCAGAACCATACACAATTACAGTTTGAGAACCAAAATAACAACTACAATCAATAAGAAACTTAATATGATCTATTATATAGTGTTTTTCATCCCCTTTTCCACATTCTAAATAAATCGCACCAGGTCTATTAAACCCTTTTCTACCATTTGACATGTCAGAAACCTAACATACAAACTTTAAATATAGCTCACGCTTATAGGGTTAAAAAAATCAGAAAAAAATTACTGATTGTCTTGTTCTTTTGCGTATGGAATTGCAATTGGTGGTAGTAACTGTACATCTTCTGATATACTCATTGTTTTTATTACACATCTTCGCAAAATCGCATTTAGAATTTCCAAGTTAACTAGCTTAGGAAGTTTCTTTGTATTTTTCCATTCATCGATTACAGCATTGTTTTCACTCGGATCCATGAAAAACACATCACCTGATAAAACAATCTTTCCATGTTGTTCTTTTTTGTCATCTACATAATCAACAACATACTCGTAACCAACTTTCAAAGCTTTCTTGTTAAATTCTTTCATGTCTATGTCTTCAACGCCTTTGATGTTAGTATTAGTTTTGATTTCAACCGGCCCAGTTATAGGCTTTGATCTTTCAGCGTTTATTTTCGTTATGTTTACTCCAATTACTGGCATTTAATCACCTGACCCTTTTTATATATTTGAACCTTTTATACTTTACCTATAGCAGGAGGTTATATTTATGGTTAAAGTTTTGGTCCCGTTAGTGGAAGGTTTTGAGGAAATAGAGGCAATCACAATTATCGATGTTTTGCGAAGAGCAGGAATCGATGTAACAACTGCCGGTATAGCAGGAAATATAGTAGAAGGTATGAACAGAATTCGTGTTTATGCTGATGATAGAATGATCGATTCTGATTCAACTAATTACGATGCGATTATTTTACCAGGTGGAGGAAAAGCAGCACAATTAATGGCACAGTCTCAACACATCAATTTAACGCTTCATGACTTTTTCAAAAAAGGGAAAATCATCGGAGCGATTTGTGCAGCACCCACAGTATTAGCAAAAGCAGGTTTACTAAAAGACAAACGAGCTACTTGCTATCCAGGAATGGAAAAAGAACTTGATTTACCACGGCCAGACAAAGTCATGGTAGACGGAAACATAATTACTTCCCAAGCACCTGGAACAGCTATGGAGTTCGCGTTGACTTTAGTGAAAAAACTTGTTGGCCCAGCTAAAGTGGAACAATTAAAGAAAGAACTTGTTATTTAATTTTTATAGCCCCGTCGTCTAGAGCAGCTTTTTATTGGTGAAGTATACAAAAAACCTGCACTAAAAAGTTGCGGACATTGGCCAAGGATAGGAGATTCTGGATCTTCGGACCGAGGTTCAAATGGCCTTTTTCTCTTGAAAGAGAAAAACCCCAGGGAAAAAGAGAACCGTGAAAATCCTCGCGGGGCTACCAATTATTAACATTCAGCTTCTGCTTTACTAAGAACTTCAGAAACAGGAACTAACCAATGCCCATTTTCTTTTTCTTGTATGACATGAACATCATTATTTTCTTGGTATGCTTTTTCCAATTCATCTTTAGAAGGCATAGGTTCTAGTGGGATATCTTTTGTAGAAACCATTTTGTATCTATGGTCTTTTTCTTCAACATAATACGTGATTTGTTTCCGTCTAGTACCCATACCAAACATAGGTCTTAATGTTCTTTCATTTGGATATCGTGTAATTGTATGGATTTCCTCTCTATTTCTGTATGCTCGATTTAATCCAATCTCAGCTTCTTCTTTCATTTGTCTTTCATGTGCACGCATCCATCTCATAAAAGGAAGTCTTGCCTTTGAATACATACAAATTAATAGACAACAGAAATATTTAAGACTATCAAAACCTAATTTCATCCATGTTCCACATAGATTCTTTTTATTTCGGCGCGATTATTGTGAACAACCGAAAATACGATTCAGATATTTTCATAGGCATAGAAACTGTCGTGCCTCGCAAAAAATCTCACGACGTCTCAGAAAAAGAATTTTCTACATTACTAAACCTAAAACCAGAAGTTATAATTTTCGGGACAGGTTCAACCGGGCAATTAAAAGTCCCATCGACTTTTCATTTAACAGCAAACATAAGCGGAACAGAATTGATTGTCAAGCCAACACACTTAGCTGTTGAAGAATTCAATAAACATTCTCGATCTAAGAAAACGGTCGGACTCTTCCACGTCACTTGTTAATCAACCAATGTCCTTAAAAACCTTCGATGCCTACTTCTACACAATGATAGAGTCAATATTAAGCTCATTAACAATCTCACACGCTTTCTCAATGATATCACTAATAGTGGGAGTTCTAATCGGAGAATATCTAACATACAGAATTTTCGGAAAACCAAAAGCATGGGCAGTTTTCATAGACATAATTGTTTTCATTTTTGTTTTAAGTGCAGTTTTAAATTCATTCACATTTACAGACACAGGATTGATGTACTATATAACAAATATTATTATCGGTGCTTTCTCAATAACAGTTGTTAGGGCAATAGAAGCTCCGTTAGGATTGACAGAAAAAGATGTAAAACAAGAAAAGGCAGTGATAAACATTGTACGTGAATTATCCAGACATGGCTTATCCAAACAAGAAATAAAAGACGTTTTAAAAAAATCCGGTTTTTCACCTTTGGTTGTGAAACAATATGAAAACATAATCGATGATCACGCTCCAAAATATTTAACAAGAATGGTCAAAGTCGAGCGTTTAGTGGATGAAATGAAAGAGTCTTTAGACAGGTTAGAAAATCATATTATTCCCGAGGAAGAAGAAGTTGTTAAACAATTGAAGAAAACAATAACAAGAATAAGACCAATTAAGTACAAAATTTCTAAAACAAAAAAGAAGATAAAAAGAAAAACTAAAACTACTACAAGAACCCCAACTAAACTTTACAAAAAATCTGTCAAACCAGTAAAAGTAAAATCATCTGATTATGTTCATCCGATACGACGTATCGCATTAGAAAGAAATTTACTAACTCCGAAAAAACTTCGTCCAAGAAAAAGACGAACACAAAAAAGAAAAGTTAAACGAAAAGTAGTCAAAAGAAAAGTTACTAGGAAAAAAACAACAAAAAGAAAGACAACAAAGAGAAAAACTAATAAGAAAAAAACAGTAAGACAAAAAACCCGGAAGGTTAAAAGAAAATCTGTCAAAAGAAAAACCCGTAAAACAACTAAGCGAGTAAAAAAATCTAGAAGGCGAAGACGATGATAAGAAAGAAATCAGAAAATAGTTTTGATATAAAAAAGTTTATAGTTTCGTTATTGTATGGTTTATTCTTCATTTACATTTCAGCTGCGATTTTTTATGCAGGTGGTTTAGAATCAGCGAATTGGATGCTTTACATTTTCGCAACACTTGTTATTCTTATAAAATATTTTAACGACAAGAAAAAGCCACTGATAAGTTATGTTAGGATGTCGTTAATGTTCGCAATCGTATTAACATTTATAGATATTTTATTTTCAATATCCATTATCACACCAGCAATGTACGGAGATATTTTAATAGACATAGTGAGAAAGTTTTTGTACTCAATAGTAGGTGCTGGTGCTTATGAATATCTAATGGGTTTCATAAATTCTGAGGATAAATTTTTCCTAGAGAAAAAGGGAATAATTGCTAGAAAATTCTTAGCAGGATTAATAGACATAACACATTTAATGTTTTTGTTGTTGGTATCAGACATAATAACAACTCAGATTCAACTATCAGGTCCGTTGTTTTCACAAATTGATATGATGATTATAATATTTGTGATAATTTTCGGCTATAAAGTTACTTTTGAATTAATTGAAAAAAGAACACCCGGCAAAAAGTTACTTAATTTAAAACTAGTCGGTCACCCAATCCAAATAATAATAAGAAATTTACATTTGGTCGTTTTCGTTCTAATGTCTATACCAGACCAGTTAGGGTGGTGGATAAATTTAATTTATCTATTATTCACACTGGACATACTAATGTTCTTCCTAGGAAAGCGGTTTTTCGATTTAATATCACAAACAAAAACATTAAATAGTTCCGCTGTCTAGAATTCTTATGTCATCTTTATCAGGAGAAGAAGTAGCAAAGTTTTTAAAATCCCCGCCAGATATAAAAATAAATCCAAATGGTGTGGATGTTAAAGTTTCTGAAGTATGGATGGTTCCTTCTGACGCAATTGCAACAATAGATGGAAAAACACGAACAACTTCTCCAGAAAAGATAAAAATTTCTCCAGTAGGAGATTTCTACGAATTGCCTAGAGGTGTTTATGACGTGCGCATAGCAAATGAAATAGAAGTGCCTGCCGGAATAGTAGGTTTTTGTCATCCACGCTCAACTCTAAATCGCTTAGGTATAGTAAAATCAGAAACCGGTATATGGGATTCTGGTTACAAAGGATTTGGTACTCAAACAATTTTCGTCCCAATAAAACTTTTAAGAATCAATAAAGACGAGTTTTGGTTTCAGATAAGAATGCAACGGAGCGAAAAATCTAAACATTCTTATGACGGACATTGGCAAGGAGAAAAGCCAGTTTAACAGTTTTTATTTGTAATTTTTTTGCCACTGTTATAATGTTTTTCCGCCAGCGTTTTTTTTTAATAATTTTTGCTAAATCTTTTTGAACCAACTTCACTCATAAAAAGGTTTATTTAAAGCTCTGTTTTCTAACTCTTAATATGATAACTGCATCTGCCCCAGGAAAAGTCATTCTTTTCGGCGAACACTCTGTGGTATATAATAAACTCGGCTTAGCAGCAGCAATAAACAGGCGAATCTACACAACAGTTTCCGCTAATGGTGACGGGTTTGTAGTGGATTTCCCATTCGGGGGATTCGAATACAGCAAAAAAGACATAGTTGAAACATATTCACGATTCATTAGATTCTACTTAGAACAAAACATAGAAGAAATGAAAAAGTTCGATTATATAGACGGCATGAAAATAATTATCGGAGAACTTCTAAAACGATTTGGTAATTTTACAATTAACATAAAAGTAAAATATGGAAAAAACATTAAGGGAATAGGAACTTCTGCCGGTGTCTACTCTTCAACAATATTAGCAATTGTGAAATTCTTAGGAAAGGAAATAACAACAGAGGAATTGTTACATATCGCTTCTTTGGGTGAGATGGCATCCCACGGAGGAAAAGCCTCTGGTATTGACGGAGCAGCAATAGTAAATGGTGGAATAATAAAATTCAGAAAATCCGAAGGAATGGAAAGCGTTACTATTGATCCAGAAGAATTAGAAAAGTGCCCATTGATTGTTGTGAGTAGTGGTGAATCTGCAAAAACTTCTTCAATGGTTGCAAAAGTTGCTGAGTTCAGAAAACAAGAACCAGACAAAGTAAATTATATTTTAGATCAGATGAACGAAGTAGCAGAAAACGCACTTTCAGTTATCCAGTCCTCAGAAAACAAACAAGAAAGACTTAAAAAATTAGGCGAATTAATGAATCAAAATCATTCCCTGTTAAAAGACTTAGGCGTTTCAACATCAATAATAGACAGTATTGTTACAACAGCTCTAGAAAACAACGCATTAGGCGCAAAGATAACAGGAGGCGGGGGCGGTGGATGTGCAATAATTTTAGCAAGTTCTAAAGAGAACGCTTCTATTCTAGTAGAAAACTTCTCTTCTAGTGGCTATACTTGCTTTGCAGCTGAATTAGGCTGTGAAGGTGTTAAAGAAGATGATCAATTTTCTTTCCAAGATAGATAATGTTTATAAGCGTTAAGCATATAATAGAATTAGTGATATTATGAGAAAGCCAGATAATCGTCAAGCACCACAGGGTATGGCAGGATTAGTTAGATACTACGATGAGGACAAATCCTTACTAAAGCTAACACCCAAACAAGTGATAATCATGTGTGGGACTCTAATAGTTCTAGAAATTTTATTTCTAGCTCTAGCATAACCCTTAAATACTACACATGCGCATAGATTTCTATGGTAATGGATTATGTACGAAAGGCTTGGGAAGCCTATAAGAAAAACGCAGTTCAGTTTATTGTTATTTTACTTTTAACTATAATTGCTATGGTCGCGATTATGTTCGTGACAATGATACCAGTGTTAGGTCCTCTAGCATATTCATTGGAAGAACTTGGAGACAATCCAGTACCAGACGAAGTGGTAGCAACATTTGCTAGTCAAGCAGGACTAATACCATCACTGATAATAGCATTTTTCATAATTATGTTATTCGGAACAGCAATGGAAATTGCGTTAATTCAGCTTTCATATGAAGCAGTAAAAGGCGAATCAAAAATAGAATCACTCATACCGACAATAGGAAAATATTTTTTAAGATCAATAATTGCAACATTCCTATTAGGCATTGTTTTAATGGTACCATTCGGTCTAATCGTAGGTAGTGCATTTACTTTGTTAGGCACAGGAGCAATTGGGGTGTTGATACTCGCTTACATGTTTCTAATAATCGCATCAATCTATCTTAGATTCTATATGCATGCAATTGTTATTGATAATAAAGGTGCATGGGCGTCATTGAAGTTTTCTTACAATACTGTAAAAGGACATTTTATGGAATTAGTTGGATTATTTATTTTGCATTTTTGTGTGATAATATTTGTAATGATCATAAATTTCATAATACCATTGATATCTTTGATAAATACATTTGTAGTAACACCAGTTTTCTTAATCGCTTATACAATGTTTTATCTAAAGAACAGACCTTCTAAAACAAAATATACAAGATTAAAAACAACTACAAGAAAAAAAGTGACACGAAAGAAAACAGTTCGAAAACCAATTAAGAAAAAGATAGTCAAGAGAAAACCTAAACGAAAAACAAGACGAAGATAAGCTAGAAAAACCAAAAGGTGTAGATAAGCATATAAATCCGCGCATGTACGGTAATTACCGATTTTCACCCCAGTTTGTTTTAAATATCTCTATTCTTACAGACTGTTAGGTAATAATATGGTTGAAAAAATTATTTTAGTAGATGAAAATGATGTTCAAGTAGGCGAAGCTGAAAAAATGGAAGCACACAAAAACGGCGGAAAACTACATCGTTGTTTTTCAATTTTTATTTTTAATTCTAAGGGCGAAATGCTTTTGCAAAGGCGCGGAAACAAAAAATACCATTTCGGTGGGTTGTGGACAAACACTTGTTGTGGCCATCCAAATGTTGGCGAAGCCACTGAAGTAGCAGCTTCCCGAAGACTTGGGGAAGAAATGAATTTTACTTGTGAATTAAAAGAAATATTACAATTTACTTACAAAGCCACCCACTCAAATGGCTTAACTGAATGGGAATATGATCACGTTTTCACTGGCGTATTTGATGGGGAAGTAAAACCTAATCCAGAAGAAGCTGACGGTTTTGTGTACATGACAATTTCACAAATTAAAGTTGACTTAGCAAAACATCCTGAAAACTATACTCCGTGGTTTAAGATAGCCTTCCCAAAAGTCCTAGAAAAGACAAAAGAATAAATAAAAAAGAATAGGACAATCCTATTCTCTCAAATCCTCATGACTGACTCCAAATTTTTCTATCAATTCGTCTTCAGTTAAATAACGTTTTTCAGCAAGTGGGATTTCTATTTTGTCAGGATCATCGTTTTCTCCTACTGTAAATGTTCCATTAAATTCATGTTGTCTTTGTCCAGCCTCTACAATAGCACGATAAGGACTATCACTACCAACAATAGCTACACCATCAATATATATTTCTGGTTCTCCAGCTTGTGGGTCATATGATTGTTCTTTCCTTTTATTACCATCAGTCAAACCATCTTCTTTTCTTAATCCTGTCATAATTACCAATCCTCCGAAGAACTGTTTTAGATTTTTTAGCCTATTAAAACTCCCTCGGTGGAAAACGTCAATTCACGTAGCTCGACAATCGCCTACAATTTTTAAGAGACTTAAAAATCTTTGCACCCCATATTTGAGAATGTCGTGGGAACATAATAGAGTTTCAACAGGTCTGATAAAAAAAGAACCATTTGAGATGCAGTATCTATGTGATCCTGATCATCCTGATTCTGGCTATGATGGAATGGTTACAATACCAGAACTAGTAACCGCGCGACATTTTCTTTGGGTACAGGATTTTGATTTTAATTACGATCAATCTTTGATACTTCACCCATCTGTAATGTCTGACGAAGGACATAGAGTATTCAAAGGAGATTCACAGTATGTTTTATTTTTCGAACGAAATGTTCCAAGAGGATACGAGCACTATGAAACACCAAAAAGATATGCTTATGCAAAAAAAGAATATCAAAAATCAGTAGTTTCACAAATGAAAGAAGCAATAATTGTTTTAGCAGAAAGTGAACATGCAAGTAAAGAATTGTCTGGAATTGATGTAAAGTTTCTTCCGGTTTTTAAATTCTCTTCTGATGAAGAACGAGTTTTGTATGGACAAGGGAAAATCCAAACAGAAAGACCAGTTAGAAACTATGATTTTTCTGCGGCATTTGATCCTAGAAGGCGTTTTCCTATAGCTTCTTTTAAAGAAATTGGTGGTTGGATATCAATAGTTGCACGAGCAACTTTGCATTTTGCAAAAGCAAGAAGATTATGGTCATCATCAACAAAGTTCCGCCCAAAAAGCGAAGAAGTTTTATACTATTTACATTCTGAGCCAAAAGCAGCTATGGAAGAACATCTTTTCCCAATTACAGAATAACTTCCCCGTCTTTAATTTCAGCTTCTTTCCTATTTTTCAATTTCTCAATATCGACTTGATCTACACATGGGATTTCAGAAATTATTGCACCAGTTGCAATAATCGCTTCACAGTTTTTATTGATCATTCCTAACGGAGCAACACCATTTTTCTTCAATCTATACAGAACATAAGAACCGACAGTACTTCCTTTACCATTTGGGAAAACTAAAATTTTACCAGCCATTGATTTGCCTTCTAAAGGATGGCCTTTCTCAGTAATTTTCCCACTATCAGGATCAACTCCCCCGAAAAAAGAAATAGCCTCATCAGTAAACAAAACTTCTCCTTTGACATTTCCTTTACAAATCACACGTGTCATTTTAAATTACCTCTTTAGCTCATTCCGTTCGTAAATATTATTCCCATTTACCTTTCACTGCAGTGTTGACACATTTTTCAATCGGCCCGATTTTAGTTTTAAAATCATTGGTCCCTCGTCCATAATAGCAAGCTTTTGCTGAGTTAGTTCCCAAACATTTGAACCGCCCTTTCAAAGGCGAAACAGCCATACAAGTATCACAAACAATTTGCCCACCAGCATTTTTTATTATTTTTGTATAACCAGCTTGGTCAGAAAGTTCTTTGGTTACTCTAGCAGTAAAAATCCATAAAGGAATTTTAACTTTCTTCCCATCTAACAATTCTGATAATTTTTTAATTTCTTTTATAGAAGCGTGCGGACAACCAATTCCAATAAAGTCAACTTCATCATTATCAGTTAATTGTTTTCTTCCCTCTTCTAATTCTTCTTTAGTAATAATAATTTTTTCTTTTGGTTTTTCAGTTTTTTCAGGTGTAACATCTTCAATGTGATACATCGCAGTTCCACCAAAAGTAGCCAATGATGCCCCAAAGATTTTCAATGTTTCCAAATCAGGATTACCAGCATTAATAATGTAAGGAATTTTATTTCCTACTTTCTCTCCTAAAACTTTTCCAAACACTGCCCACTCGTCTTCCCTAGTTAGTAAATTATTAATATCAATTGTAACTTCAGCTTTCCTATTCTCAACCAAATGCATTCCATATTTAGGAGTGTAACCAGTTAGTGCAGCAGCCAATGCACTTGGCCCACCTTCACGATTAGTTTTAATTCCTAATACAGAATTACCAAAAGCAACTGCAGAACTTTCACTCCAAGCAACACTTTCCCCGCTTCTAGGTAAGTTACCAATTAAATATGGTGTACATGTACAACAAGGAATAACTCCCATTTTTTCAAAAGCATCTAAAACTCTTTTTTGTTTTTCAGCAAAATCTTTTTTATACCCTAGTTCTTTCCAATTCTCAATATCAATTCCAGCAGGGTTTAAAGTTGTCAAAACTTTTACCTTCCCATCTTTAGCCATTTCAGCTAAGAACTCTAATCCTGCTTCTCCTAAATTTTTATAAGAAACACCAGCAATTTGCACAGAAGAAACTTTTATCATTTCTTCAGCACCGTAAATTTTACCTAACGCTACCAAAAGTTCCATAGATTTTCGTCTAGCAACACCTTCTTTTCCATCCAACATTCTCTGCTGTTCATCATTTAATTTCATATACTATCACTTATTCATCTAAACCATAATCTTTTAAATTACTTTTAGGATATCTAACTTTCAAAAAATCTTCTTTGTCTTTTCCTAATTCTATAGTAGCGTCTATTCCTAATTTGTCTGTAATTGTTTTCTTTCCTTCTTCCCAAATAGCAGAAGGATCTAATGAAGAACCAAATTGTTTTTCAAATACATACAAATCTTTTCTAGCTTGCATTCTTGTAGCAATGGCCCATTCCACTTCATCTGAATTATGAATATCAATGTCACTATCAACTACTGTACATTGTTTTAAAGATTTGTGCCCAGCAAAAGCAGCTTCAATAACTTTTTTTACATCTGTATCAGGTGTTTTAACAATACTTACAACACCATGCAACCAGTTACACCCACCAGGAGTTATTAAAACATCCCGACAAGTAGCAACTTTATTTACTTCATTAAACATTGTCGGCTCTTTCGGCATTCCCATTAAAATTTTATGTTCTAATTTCCCAGGTAACAAAGCATGATAAATTGGATTTTTCCGGTGTGTAATACATTTGACTTTGAAAACAGGTTGCTTCCTAGTACCATCATACGTTTCTGTTAGATCCAAAAACGGTCCTTCAATAGCTTCTTCTTTTGTCAGTACGCCTTCAATAACAATTTCAGTATTAGCAGGCACTTCAACATTAATAGTTTTACATTTGACAACAGAAGTTTTCTCAATAGCATTAGCCATAGATAATTCGTCTTGGTCTTTCCCAAGTGATGTAGAAGCAGCTATCAAAACAGGAATAGAATTTCCTAAACAGATAGCCATTTCCAACTCGTCTACTTTCTGAAAAGCAGTATCTGTTCCACGATGTTTAATTATTCTACCAACAAGTTTGTCCTTAGCAACAAACATCATACGATGATAACATGCGTTGCGTCCAAAATCCTTGTCATTAACAACACAAACACCAGAAGTAATGTATCGTTCCCCGTCTTTTTCTAAATGTTTCAACATAGGAACATTATTCAAGTCAGGTTCCATAATAACAACTTCTTGACACGGTGCTTCAGAAACAACTTCAGGTGCTTTCAAATTGTTAGCAGCCTCTGCAATAACTTTTAATAAATCTTTTTTATCAACATTAAAACTTTTAGCAACAAGTTCGTGCGTAGCACAAACATTACCAACTACCCTCATTTCACTTTCTTTTACATTTTCAAAGAGAACAGGAACACTTTCTAATGTAGACATAACATTAGCAATTTCCAAATCAATAGAAACTTCCTTACCAACCGTCTTCAATAAATTTTCCCCTTCTAACTTTTCAATAAAATTTCGTAGACTCATTATTCCGGCCTCCATCTCTTATACAAATTATTTTCTAAGTTTAAACAATCCATAATTTTCCCAACAAAGAAATTTACCATATCATCTATATTCGCTGGTTTATTATAAAAAGCCACATTCAACGGCAAAACAATCCCACCTGACTTCAAAACCTTAGCCATGTTCTCAGCTTGAGGCAAGCTAATAGGAGTTTCACGCGGACAAATAATTAATTTTCCCCCAGTTCGTAAACACCCATCTGAAACTCTAGTAATCAAATTGTCTGTTATCCCGTTTGCAATTTTTCCTAAAGTTGAAACAGAACAAGGACAAACAATTACAGCATCAACATTATTAGATGTTGAAGCGATAGGCGCAGTAAAATCTTTCCAGTCATAATCAGGAATTATTTTAGAACCTGTCTCGATTTCAGAAACTTGCTGACCACTTTCAGACACAAGTGTAATAACTTCTCCAACCTTTTTCAACTCTTCTATCAACCGAACTCCAACAATAGTAGCTGACGCTCCAGTTAATGCAACAATGAATTTCATAAGAATGCTAAGGGACTCAAGCTTTAATAATTGTTCCTACACTTTCGCCATTTATTGATTTCTCAATACCGTCTTTAGTTTGTATACCAACTATTTGAGAATCTATACCAACTTCTAAAAGCTCTTTTAATTTTCTTTCCATCCCACCAGTAATATCTGTATTACTTGAACCTGAAAGAGATTTCATTATCTCTGGTAAATTTTCTTTTGTAACTAAACCTATTGGTTTTGCAGAAGGATCTTTTTTCGGATCGCTACTGTAAATACCATTAACATCTGTAACATGAATAATTTTTTTAGCATCTAAATTCTTAGCTAAATACGGAGCAATAACATCCCCTGAAAGAATAGAGCATCCTCTTCCCTTGTCATAAGAAGGGACACCAAAAAGAACTGGCACAAGTCCTACCTTCAAAAAACCTTTAATCGCTTCCAAGTCAATTGAAATCAATTTATTGTTTTCCATGATTGATGTAGAAGATGCTTGATATGGGATTGCAGGTATGTTGTTTTCAATTAATATTCGAGTAACAATAGAATTCAAATGATTTTGTAATCTTTGTGTTTCAGCAAAAGCATGTACTTGTGCCTCATTATTAATCCCATTATGGATTCCAGATCGCTTAACAATTGGATGACCATAAGAACCACCACCATGAATAAGAATCATTTTTTTATGACCTTTTTTGTAAGCCCTTCCAATCTCTTCAGCCACTTTTTCTAAATTCTCATAATTAACTTTAGGAATATCACTTTGCTTATCTGTAATAACAGAGCCACCAACTTTGATTATGAATAAATTTTCCATACAATCACAACAATAACTTGTCCTAAGGGGGTATATTCCCCATCAAAATCGTTTTGGTATAAGCCAATCACATTAACAGGAAGATAACAAATTCTTTTTTGGTATATTTGAACCCCATTGGTTTATTGTACGTCAATTGTCTTCATTTCTACCGTCAATATTTTCAGCTTATACTAGTCTATTCTCCCTGAACCTATTTAACCTTTCAAAAAGTTGGTGAAAACCTTAACTAAGTTGAGAATAGTATATACCATCTAAAACACATGATTATAATATGCAAGGCGATAGAAAGAAAATGTATATCGAAAATACAGAAAAAGGACTAATTGGAGCTACAGATGACTTAGTCATAGAATACAATAGACAAGTTACATATGAAGACGCTTCTAGAGAATTAGAAAATTTCATTGGTTTCATAGAAATGTTATCAATTAAAAAGTACGGAATCGGTTTTCAAACAAAAGAAAATCCAGACGAAGAAGTTTATCTTGCCAATAAAAAAGCTTTTAGATTTACTGCATATCCAGACAATGAAGCTCCAAGTGATTGGACAGTAAACGGATTCGGGGTTACATTAGAAAAAAACAAAGTAATAATCCAGCCAGGATATAATATAAAAACAAAAACAGACCCTAGAAAAGCAGTGATCGACATATTTGATAATTATCTAGTAAATGTTTCAGGTATAGAGTTTAAACCTAAATGTTCCGCTCAATCAAAAAGTTCGCAAACGCTTCCAATTTCTCCTTAGCTTCTGATGATGGAAGTAGACTATCAACATCTCCCCAAGCATCTTTCACTAATTTTCGCGCAAACTCTTTTGAATAATCTAAAGAGTCATACTTTTTCATTATTCCAATTGCTTCGTCTCTAAGACTTTGATTTTCAGTGTGCATATTTAGAATTTCAATTAATCTTTTTTTATCTTCTCCACCGTGTTTCAAAGTATGAATAACCATTAGAGTTCGTTTACCTTCAGAAATATCTTCTCCACAACAACCTTTTGTCTCAGAAACTCCAGAAGGAACTAAATTTAAAATATCATCTTGAATTTGGAAAGCAATACCAACTGTTTCAGCAAGTTTACCTATCGCTTCTATTTGTTCTTTACTCCCGTTAGCTAACACAGCTGAAATTTTAGCAGACATCCTAGCTAAACAACCTGTTTTGTAAGCACACATTTGCAAATACTCACCTTCTGTTACTTTGTCAGCGTCTGCTATCCCTTTATGCCATGCAATATCCATTCCTTGACCAAAACCTAAGTTAATCATTTCTTGTAAATAGATATTGTAAACTTCAACTTTTGTTTCAGCTGGGATATCTTTTGCATTTCGCATTAACGGTAACAATGGAACATAGTACATAAAGTTTCCAGCATTGATTGCAATGTCTGTTCCAAATTTAATGTGTGTACAAGGCTGACCTCTTCTTATCTTACTATCATCCTCAATATCATCAATCATCAAAGTTCCATTATGAACAACTTCAGGAATAATTACAAAATCCCCAATTTTCGCAACATCCCCACCTAATGCTTCAGCTATCAGAAGGAATAGCGTAGGTCGCCAACGTTTTCCTCCTCGAGACATCATATCCCATATAGGCTCAGAAATAGCTTTGTTAGGTGCCTCTGTATTGTAAGCATATCGAGGCTTACCACTAGTAAATATCAAGTCATCTTGGGTATATTTTTTAGGAACATACTTTTCAATTATTTTATCAATAAACGGTTTCTTCTCTAACAACATTTTCTTAACATCAATATCAGACATCAAACCACCAATCTGCATATAAAGCACAAGATATAAAAATATACCTATGGCAATGAAGTGTATAAAAGAGGGAAAAATCGAAATTTTCACTCCAGCAAAAAGAGAAATGAAGAAAACTGATTCTGTTTTTTATAATCCAGAAATGGAATTTTCCCGAGATATTTCTGTTTCTGCTTTGGCTGTGTTTATGAAAACACAACCTCTAAAAAACGGTTGTGATTGTTTAGCTGCTTCAGGCATCCGAGGAATTCGCTATGCTAAAGAAACAGGATTGCCCATGGTAGTAAACGACCTAAACCCAACTGCTATCAAGTTAGCCAAAAAAAACATTACACATAACAAACTCTCTAGAAAATGTAAAACTTCTAACAAAGATGCTTCTCTAGTCCTCAGAGAAAATAACTTCGGCTTTATTGACATAGATCCATTTGGAAGTCCTTCCCATTTTATCGATTCAGCTGCTTCCTCGATTTATCACAAAGGACTGTTAGCAGTAACTGCAACAGACACAGCTCCTTTGTCAGGTACTTATCCTGTAAAATGCCTTCGCCGTTATGGAATCAAATCTATCAAAACACCTTTCTACCCAGAACTCGGATTGCGCATTTTAATCTCCTATATTATATTTAATTTATCAAAATACGACAAAGCATTTATTCCAATACTATCCCATGCAACTAGACATTATTTCCGCGTGTTTGGAAAAATCGGTAGACAGGGAAAAATAAAAGAACTTCTCAAAGACTTCGGCTATGTTATGTATTGTAAAAAATGCTCCAGACATTTCACTGGAAAACTAAAACTAAAATGTAAATGCAAATCTGATCTTGAATTTACTGGCCCGATTTATCTCGGCCCAATACAAGACAAAAGTTTTATAGAGCAAGTCAAGCTTGATATAGCTGCCCGCAAGTTTAGTAAATGGGAAAGTGAATATAAACTATTGAAAGCAATTGAACAAGAACTTGACTTGCCTTTCTATTATGATTTGCACGTGCTTGCAAAAGCCCGTTTACTAAAATTAGATAAAACTGAAAATATTATGAAGAAACTAAAGAAAAAATTCCGCGTTTCCCGAACACATTTTTGTCCTACCGCGATAAAAACTGATAAAGAATATTAAGGTAAAATTTCTCCATGAGAATGTGCATCTTTTTCCATTTGTTTTCTAGCTTCTTTACCTAAAAGTTCTATTATTCCTTTAGGATCTAAAGGTGCTCCAGGTCTATCAATGACACCATGGACAATTTTTGCTAGTTCGTCTGGACCAACTCTTTGAGAATATCTTTGAAAATCTTGCGGTGTTCCTCCTAGTGAACCGCCTTCTATTCTTCCTCCTATCTGTCCAGAAAGTTCATAATCTGACTCATGCTGTCCTGGATATTTAACGTTATAACCAAAATCACTCATTATTTTCCAATACGCAAATTTTTCTTCATCTGTAAAATCTTTTTCAGATGTTCCTCCACTCCTAACGTTAAGACATGCTCTTGATCCACTGAAATGTATATAATCTTCATGAGTATTATTAGCAATTCTTTCTATATCTTCATCTCGAAGTATTACAGGTTTTGAAGATAATCCATTAGCATAATAAAAGTAAATCATTCTTTTTTTCAAAATTGAAGAATTGTCATTTGAAGATTCTTGTGTTTCAGACACAAACGGAACAAGTGTTCCATAACCACCATCAAATATAACATAACCCATTGTAATATTCGCCCATTCCTGAGATCTGTTAATGGTGTTTCTTATTATTTTGTCAGCATTTGTTCTTTCAGGAAGTTGAAATTTTATCGTAGGAACAGTATTGGGAAGTGATACAAACAAGTCACTAAACTTAAGCCCACCTCCAAACATATTTTTATTTCGCTCGTCTTTACTTTCAGCAAGTTTTTGTGCGCGTTTCCAATTGCTATTTTCTCCATAATCATCAATAGAAGGACACAACTCCGCTAAATAATCCATTTCAGTTCCACAATCAATATTAAATCTGTTTAAAACTAATCCAGATTTTGAATTTGCTAAATGTCTATAAGTTTCAATAGCATCTGCTGTAATTGGCATAAGAACACCATTTTTAAACTGTCTTGATTTTCTTAGTTTTAGAAACATACTAGGGTACCCACGGTTAGCTCCTTCAATTTGTTGACAAACAAGATCTGCCGCAAACCCAGAAAATGAATAAAAAAGTCCTCTATCATCACCAGCTGTTTTTAAAACGAATTTAGGCTTATACGGTTCACTCATAGCAGCATTTTCATACATCTTTCTTGAATTAAACATCATAGAAAATTTCATATCAGTGTTCATTCAAATCATGCCTCGTAAACTTCATTCAAGTTTATTTCTACTAATTTTACGGTATGAAAGGAATTTCTCAAGAATTATACATCTAGGCCCTTTACGATAACCATAATCTTCATCTTTTTTAAACTCTTTACCAGAAGCATCACATAAGTTATCATCTTTTCCATTATCATTTCCACCACTAAAAATATAAGGACATCCAATTTTAGAGACACCGTCTTTACCATAAACAACAAGTACCTTTAAAGGAAATTTCATTTCTTTTCCTTTATGATAATTCAATACCGGACATTCAAATTCTGTTACAGACATATCAACACTCCAATTTACTTATTAAATATATTTACTACCCATAAGTATATAAGTATTCAGAAACTTAAGGAAAACACGGATCAATAAATATTAATTTTTTAACAGAAATATTAATATAATTTTTCGTTGCTGTTTTTGATTAATTTTTCGCAAACGTTTTTTCCCCAATAAAACCAATAAAAAGGTTTATTAAACTTTTTTCAATTTCCCGTTCTTTACCCATCCGCTTTGCTTGCTCTTTCCATAGATATTTTTCTTCACAGGCTTGTCTCCATTAACCTTTTTATCAAGCTTGTCAAAGATAGGGCATTGACCAGCTTTAGGCCAAAAACAACGAGTGCCTAAACACTCCTTAGTAGAACAATGTAAGAAACATTTAACAACTTTATCGCCTTTTCTCTCTACCATCGGCCTTTGAGGAACAACACGCTCATAAGGATATCCATTTGCAAACATTTTTCTTGGAGAAGGTTTAAGAGATCTCATATTAATTACCACTATGTAATAACTATCAGACCTACTATATAAAGTTTTTACTGTCTAGTGGTTAACTAACATACTCGTAGCGGAGTTTATGAGAAATAGTGGAATTTGGACTTTTTATACCTTTTCCCATCCAAATCGCTCTAAATCAATTTTCCCTTTCTTTATCTCTACTCCATCGGCTTTGAGTAGTTTGGCTTTTCCTCTAACCTTTCCTTTTCCAGAATATCCACCTAAACTCCCATCAGAATTAACAACCTTGTAGCAAGGATGTTTATCGGGCCGTTTGTTAGTAGCCATTATTTTAGCTATAGTTCTAGCGTGCATATCAAATTTTTCCCCTAAGAATTTGTAAGTAACAACCTTCCCTTTAGGTATCTTCCTAAGAAACTCCAGCACAGCCTTTCCAGTTATCTCAATAGCCACTGGTCCCATATATCCACAAGAACATTTCCACATTTGACCTAACCAAGGAAAATACTGCATTTGCTCGCGTTTACATCTAGGACAAAGCATCAAAAATCTCCTTAACATTATTCAACGTCAAGTTATTTACTCTTATCGATCCAAGCTCTTTTAACTTGTCAAGCTTCTCAGAAGAATATCCCTCAACTTTCAATGCCCCGCGAACAATTTTTCGCTTATGCCGGAAAAGCGCATTTACCAAATTCCAGAAATTTTCATTTGTTTGGAAAGGAACTTGTCTCTTTTTTAATCTAACTACCACAGCATCCACCTTAGGCCTCGGTAAAAATTTCCCCTTAGAAATTGATTTAATCTTTTCAATTTCAAAGTAGTAATTCATAAACAGTGTTAGCCGTGAATATTTCTTTTTTCCTGCTTGTGCAAAGAATCTTTCTACAAACTCTTTCTGCAAAATAAGTATAGCAACTTTCCATTCCTTCTCAGATAATTTTTTCAGAAGTGGCGAACTAATCTCAAACGGAATATTAGAGACTATCTTATCAACTGAGAAGTCAATTTTTAAAATATCTCCACGAATAACTTCTATTTCAGGAAATAATTTCTCAATTTTCTTAGCCAGTATTATATCCTTCTCTATAACTACCAAATTTTTAGTCTTCTTGAAAATCTCATAAGTAATTATTCCATGCCCTGGACCAATCTCTAGAATTCTGTCTTCTTCATTGACTTCAGCCGCTTCTACCATCATCTCAGCTATACTACTATCCTGCAAAAAACACTGACCCAATCGCGGCTTACGTTTTAACATAAGAATAAATCAACCCCGAAGTTTAAAGGCTTTCATCAACTATTCCTAAACGTTTGTATATATCATTTGAAAGGAATTTGTCCACTTGATCCTTTGATAAAGTACGATATAACACATTACCAATATCTTTAGTTTTTTTCTCAATTTCTGAATGTTCTTTAAAATCTAATTTGAATCCAGAATCCTTAACAGAAGAATCCATATCCAATAAAAGACCCATTAATGTTACACTTTCTTTAGCTCGGTCAATACTCCCGAGTGTTTCATACATATCCAAAGACGAATACACCATTCTTTTTAATGCATCGAAAACATCTTTTCTAGGTCTTCTATCAAACACCCGTTCAAAATATTTTTGTGAATATTCATATGCAGCTTCTGTCCATTCTAAATTGTTTGAATGTAATTCATCAATCAATTTAGCCCTTTCATAAGCACTTATTGACATGGTTTTGATAATAAAATTTTCATCTATTTCTCTTTTTGCTAGATGATCTATTTTACTTTTTGATAATTTTTTTCTCAATAGAGCCAATGTTTTACCATTTACAATAAAACTTTTTTCAAACAATTCTGGAATTTGTTTTTTCGCATGCTTAGTTTTAGCAGCTTTAATCATTTTTCCATAGAAAAATGATGCAGAATTCAATACATCGTATTGAAATTCTCTAAATGGATATTCAGGAAAATGTGGTGCTCGTTTGCATTTACCAACCATCACTTCATTACAAACAACCATTAATTCTTCACAAACTTCTGATAAGTATTTAAGATTTTCAAAATTCATGATTTGTTTGTCGTCTGCGTATTTCATTACAGTATGTTTTGCTGAATTTACCATATACATCGCTTTTGAAGCAGTATAACTATCAAAAATTTTATGATCTTGTATAAAGTTCACAACTTCAACATCACGTTCTTGTATTACAGATATTCCATTTTTCATAATCATCACTTAATTCCTTTTCTTTACTCTAGAAGGCATTTTATCATATACATCATCTACTAACGCTCTATGTGTAGGGTTGAAAAATGTTATTCTATCGACTTCCTCTTTGGCCAATATGACACTTAACCGTTTCTTAAATTTCCCATTGGATTTTTTAATGTTTCGTGTAGTTGTGTTATAGAAATTAGAATCAAAAACTTTTTTGACATTATTGACTTTTTCTTCATCATAACTCTCAAATTGTAAACATAGATAATTTTTTACAACACCATACATTTTAGTTAATTCCATCCCAGCAGCAAAACCTGATATCAATCCATCGACATTATAATTAAATTTTGTAAATGGGTTTTTAGCTTCGACAATATTCTCATCATAAAGTCTCTCAGGCATCCCATCACTATCAATACTAACAACTCCGAAAGGACCAAATATTTCAGAAGGGTCCAAATCAAGAGATTCTGAAAACCACGACTTGATAAGTTTTGATTCAACTTCAGCGCCATATTTTCTTTTGATTACATCAGCATTAAAAATCTCTTTCATCTTAGGAACAAACCAGTTATCACAAACTTCTTTGGTTTTCTTTTTTCTAATAGTGATTTTGTTCCCATTGTCACTTTTGTTTTTAGCAACATATACGAATCCTACCAAATTAGACACATCATTATCAAGTTTAGTTGGAAGCACTAATTCAGAAAAGAAATCCTGTTGAGATGCTTCGAAATTTTTATACAATTCAGATTCAAAAACTTCTTCTATGTTCGTTTCTGATAAACCAAGATCTTTTTTCAAAAAATAAATGTTAGGGGCATTTAAACCAGCGCTAGACAAAACATGTCTTCGTAAATAATATTTGCTATTAAGAAATCTTCTAAACTTTGTTGTATTTGATTCCCCACCACCCCTAAATATAATATTACCTATAAGATATGTTGTGATTTCACTCGGATCTTTAGTAGAACTGTAAACATCATCAGTAGCCATCTTCAGAGCACGGTCTACACTATCTTTAGCAGTATTTCTAATGTACGTTAAACGACTTTTTCCAATCCCATATCGCTCTGATATCACGTTATCTCGTTCACTTTTTCCGAGATTTATGAGTTCCACTGAGGACATTCTTCTTCCGCCTTTCATACATCAAATTAGCAGATATCTACGTATAACCACTTCACAAACACATTAAGAAAAAGCTTAAATCGAGAATATATATTTTTTCGCTGCCGTTTTTGATCAAACTTAACCAATAAAAAGGGCATTAAAATCGTTTAGGCGGTCCAGCTACAAACAGTCTAAATCGGATATTGTCATCTTCTAGTTCTTCTAAAATTCGTTTAACAATCATTCCCATAGGATCAGGCAAAAGATTTACTCTCTCATGCAGTTCTTTAAAATCCTTAAATTGGGATTTTTTCCGTTCCTTAATTATATCCCACATGTGCTTTTTACCAATTCCTGGCAATAATTCCAATTGATGTTGACGAGTAGAGATCGGTTGAGCAGTATTGAAAATCTGTATAAACTTTTCTTGGTTATCCTTAACCATTTTTTCAATCATAAATGGTAATTCGCTTCGAGCAAAATTAGTCAATTCACCAACCTTAATTCTTTTCTTAATATGATCAACTTCTTTTCTCTCCCCTTGACCAATATACAGTTTATCTCCTTGTTTGATTTCAGAATCAGGCCTAACAATAACTTCTAGTAAAGAAAAGTACTTTTCTCCAATAACCTGCGCAATAGGTTCAGCTCTTCTATCACCGCTTTTTCCTTTTGAAAGGAAGTCTAGCACTATCACATGGTCGTCTCGCAAAAAATCACCTTTAATATTTCTTCACTATTTCCAAAATTTTAGCCACTTCATCTTCTTTCAAGCTAAATTTTTCCCTAGCAAATATCATTCTAACCTCATCCGGATTTTTAGGCATTACATTTACTATCTGGACAAGTGTTTCAGCACCCATTCTAAGTACAGAATTAATCTCTTCCATTAATTTCTCAGCATTTTTAGCATCAAGTCTAGTAAATTTAGTTAAATGTTCAACAGCAAGATTCTGCTCATATCCTAATTCCTTCTCAGTATCTTTACCCTTTTTGCTCATTACAGCATCTGCCATACCCATTGGAACTGGTCTAGTTTTTAAAATCTCCATACAATCACCTAAAATCACTTAGTAACAGAAGTTTTTAAAGGGCGAATTTAACTCTATAATTCGAGAAATATTAACTATAAACTAGGCGTTTGAGCAAGTTTTAGTAAGAAATCTGAAGATTCTTTTAGTTTAAACCACATATATGACTGGTAGTTATCAGTTTTTCCGGATTTGGGATATACACAATTAACTAAGCGATCTTTCATTATCGGAAAACTATCTATAACAAAGTTTTTTAATTCCATTATGATATTTTCTGTATTCTCTTCACCTTCAATAATAGGAAGATGTATGCGCACATGATTGTTATAAGATGTATTATCTGATTTTTTCTCAATGATTTTTTTTACAGTACTCTTTTTTCTCTCAGGAGAAAGTTCTTTCCAATACCGAGGAAGTTCACGAAAACTCTCGGTTTTCTTTCCTACAGGTATTCCCAATTCTTTTAAAATTGGAAACATATATTCTAAGTATAAACTCCAAGAAAAATGTGAATTGCTGCTTCTTAATTCACTACATTGTATTGAAATACCTTCGAAATATTTTTTCATAAAATCTTTTTCATACTCTCTCATTCCTGACACAGTTGTTGTTTTTGCTGACTCACAAAGATGACCGCTTAATAATGTAGAAACAGCTGATTCATGAATAAATGGAAATATAGGACTGAATTCTGTAAATCCGTCTCCAAAACCATACTTTTCCTCATTCGTGTAATCAAATAAATTAACAGAGTCTGCCCAGTCCATAAATTTAACAACAGCTGGTGCTTGTTTTCTTTTGAAAGAATTTTCAATATTATTAGATGGTAGGCCATGTGGTGTTGTATATTTACCTTTTTCTAGTGCTCTCCACCAAACATATAATTTTTCAGATTTCCCATCAGAATGTGTGTGAAATCTATTATTATCTAAAAGATCTTTTCTACTGAATAGCGGTTCTCCATATGTTCCCATAACAAGATCCTGAAAACTAATCTTTAAAACTCTTAGAAAAATTGGTGTTTTCCACAAATTTTAGAAATTTCTTTTCCCTGGGGTTTTCTTTTCAAAGAAAAGACCATTATCTTCGCAAGTGCTTTTTCTGCACAGTTTTACCTTTTTGCACTATCTTGTGGTGTCTTGCACATGAAGGACAAACTTGAAGCTTTTGTTGGAAGAAATGCATGTGGCTTCGATCAACTGCCTGAAGAATAGCTGGATCTGTAATTCTAAATCCTCTAAATTTAGTAAAAGTCTTGTATCTAGGCACTTTCTTTCCACAATATCCACAGTTTACTGTAGATTCATGTCCTCGTGTCTTAGTGTGCTGGTACTTTCTAGTGTATGGTGCTGTCGAAATAGGCATATAATCATCTCAAAAAACTTATGCAAAGTAATTGTACTACAAGCTTATAAATATGATTTATAGGTTGTGCCAACAATAAGAAAATATGAGCATTTTATTGAAAATAAAGATATTATTAAAATTTCCATGGTTAAAATCAAAAATTAGAAAAGAAATTTACAAAACATTAACAGACACTACTCTAACAAAATACAAATGCGAAACTCATGATTGCGATCACAAATGGGAATCTTCTAATTTAGAATACAGATGCCCAAAATGCAAATCCAATAAAATAACAATGAAATTGAAAAATAAAATTACAATAAACGGACACGATGCAAATTATGTTGCATTCTTTCCACAAGAAAAGCGTTAACGCTTTTTCAATTCAGCAATTTCCTTTTTTAACATAAACATTTCAGTTGTTAATTCGTCAACTGAACTGGATAAACTTTTCACAAATTCTTCAAGCTCTTCAATCTTATTCATTGTTGTGCACCTCCATTATTCACAGTTTTCTGGTATCTCTTTCCACTCTGGCCATATATTGATCATTATAGGAACACTATCCCCACAACTTAGTTTGTGATCAAAGCTTTTTACAGTTATGTGTGAGGCACACACTGTCGCTTGTCCTCTCCACAAATGGATCCCTATACCATCGTCATCACTCATCCAGAAAATATAATCATAATTATCTTTTACAGATGTTTCTAAAAACCACCCAATCGTTTTATTCAAATTATATTGAGACATCCCATCGTCACAATAAAACATATCAATTGCTTCACCAACAGATAAATTAGAAACCCCAACAAAATCACCAAAAGAACTGTTCCGATAATTCACCAACGAAACTAAAACACTATCAGTGTACAACACTTCCTCTCTAACGACTTCCGCCCTATACATATCATTCCCAAAGTAAGTGCTAACTACCAACAATAAAGAAATAAACAATCCTAAAAACAATACATCCAACAACGAAGCAGTACCTTTATTTACCGACATAAACACCAACCTCAGACGGATAATATCTTCCGTTTTTTATTATCAACATAACAACATTACTAACAGACACACTCCCAGTAACTTCCCCCCTACCATATTTGTCACCAGTTTCCAAGTTCGTAATATTTATCTGAATATTTTCAAATTTATCAGTTACTCCTAAAACGTCTTCCACTACAACAATACCATCATTGTCAAAAAATATTTTCTCTGCAATAACCGCAGCAGTTCTTTCCTGTTCAACATAATCCATTCGAGTAAAAAACTCAGAATAAGAATGAAAAACAGAAAAAACAAAAACCATAATTAAAATTATAGTAAATATAGTTGCAGGCAAATCTTCTCCAACATTACCTTTACTTGATTTTAATTTTACCGTTAGCATTTTCAATCACAATTTCCTTTTTTTGAACACTACCATCAACAAATTCAGAAATCACTGTTCGTTTGATTCCGTTAACATATAACAAATTCCCAGATGTAGTAACATTTCGCTCTTCTTGAAAATCATATTCAGTACTACAATTACCACAAAGACCATCAATAACCTTTCCCAAATCATTAACTTCTTGCACAATAACAGCACTCGAGTAAATACTATTTTGAACATCAACAAAATAAAACAGTATACCAGAGACAACAAGAACAAATACAATAACACCCAACTTTGAAGCAAACCAATCTATCATAATATCACTCAATTACTATTGTATAATCTTTAACCTGATCTTCCTCCAACTCTCCATAGTAAATGGAAAAATCATATGTACCATCTACTAAACCAACAATACCTTTATCATACCTATTTCCAGTGATTTTAACCCAAGTTATATTCAAATCCAAATCAGCTTTCCATTCGCTTCCAGATAAATTACCAATCAGCGTATCATTATCAATATCAATAGAAAATTCATATCCATGTGGAACAGCTATACTTACTCGAGAAACAGAACCATAATCACTTCCACTTCTTAAAAAATCCATTTTTTGTGCAATACCAACAATATCTTCTTTGAAATTTTTCTGAGTATTAAATTTCATAAAAGTGTCTATTTGCCAAAAACCAATCCCAACAACTATAAGTAGAATTATAGAAACTATTAAATATTTCAAGGGCATTGATTCCAAACCTTTCATTGATATCTTATCTCCATGTGTTCAATATAATATCAATCACACTACACTAATTAAAATAAAAGAAAATAAACATCACAAATTTAAATCATCACTATTTACTCTGGACAGTCGCATGCTGTTGACGTAGTATTCCAAGTACATCCACTTGATTCACATATTTGTTGATTTTTGTACCCAAGTGTTTCATTCAAAGTTCCAGTTAAATCCTCAGAACCACCTATAACACTACTGCTGAAGTTACCAACCATAGTTAGTGCCACACCAATTACTATTACACCTACCAATATCAAAATAAGATATTTTAAGGGCAATCCTTCAATTCCTTTCATATATCTTATTGGTGAGCTCAGGTTTATATACCTTTATGGATTAGCAGAATTTTCAAGAACATTACCTAAACTTTTTTCTAATATTGTAGAAAGAGTTTGGTTTGCCTGTTCAGTACCAGCCATAGCGGTCGCAGAGAACATATCAGTAACCTGAAGAAGCGCAGCTATTATCAACGTAGCTACTAACAACATTATAATATATTTCAAAGGAAGACCTTCAATACCTTTCATAAAACCACCAATCTATGCCCCCAACCATCCTTGTAAAAGTATACTCTGTGTTAATAATATTGTAATAGTGAATATAATTAAAGTAATAGGGAAACTTCTAGCAAGCGAATAATTAAGCATCACATTATCATTTCCATATTGTATTCGTGAAACATACCGTATAAGCAAATAATTTAGTCCAAATAAGTACAAACCAACTATCAGTTGTAAAATGGGCGGTTCGATGGATGGTGTTTGAAATCCACTACCTATTTCAGAAAAACTACCCTCTTGATTAGCGACAGTAATAGTTATCATCTGGAACAGTACAACAATTACTGCACAGACAATCGGCGCGAAAAACATCGCAGTGGTTTTCATCATAGACAGATTTTTATCTAACATAGTATTCAGTGATTTATTCACATTACTTATCCTGTTCATATAATCTGAAATAACATTTGCTGTTTTGGAAGCTGCTTCACTCCCATCTCGAAGAGAAATAACAATCATTCCAAGAGAAGATGTTATCATATCACTATCAATTTTCTCTTCTTCTATTGCTTTGTCTAATGAGATAGATCTTCGCTTAATTTTATTTAAAATTCTATTATAAAATTTACCTATCTCAGAACCTTTCATCATAGTACTAACGTAATCAATGGCAACCTCTATAGGACTCCCATCAGAAAGTCTATTGCTTATATGATAAAGCGAATCGATAAACTCACCTTCTAATCTCTTTACTTTGTCTCGTCTCTCTTTTTTGTAAACACTTTTAGAATAAAATATTAACGTAGAACCAATACAAATTCCCCACAATAATGGGTGAGTATTTAGTATATCTGAAAATGTTTTTAACATTCCACCAACACCAATTCCATAAGTCGACATTAAATAAATAAACGATGGGAATGACAGTGTAAAAAATATAAACAACGAGATTGACTTAACATGAAGAAGCATAGGACCTAATTTGAAAAAACCATTAGGAACATCGACTTTAACATCTTCCAACGAAAAATTTATAGGACGTTTCCTCAAAATAATCGAAGAGTATAGTAATGATGCTAATAGTGAAATAAAAAGAAATGCAGTGATTGTTTCAACACCAACAGAAAGACCGAAAAACGAAACTATAGGAAATATAGATATGACCATTAATGGAACAATTATTCCTAAACTAAACAATATCAAAGTTGGTGTGTGTAGAGAATTTGCATAATCGTACATTTTTTCAGAAATGTCATTGAGTATTGAACTAACAGCTCTGTCAAGATTTTCTTCTTTTCGTTTAGGATCTGATTCGTGAAAACTTCCAACTATTAAATAAATTGATCTTTGGAATCCCTTTGAAAATTTTCCCCATTTATCAGCCATTCTACTAAGTTCTTTTTCAAGTGTTTTTCTTTTTCCAGCCCAAGTTTCCCACATCATATGTTTCAGATCTATAATGATCTCATTGTTACCATGTTGTGTTGCAATAGCGAGCGAGTTTTCCAAATTAGGACGCATTCTCAACGGAATAGATATCTGAGAAATTATTTGAGGAGAAAACCCAAGTGCATCCACAGCCTTATCATTCATATACATTTTAGGCCATTCAGTAATACCAAAAAATAAAAGAATAGGTAAAAAAAGTAAAAATGCTAAATAGGTAAAACCAAATCCAATATACATAGAAATTCCAATGAGTGTTAACAAAATAACAAATCCAGCCAACAAAGAAAATTTTGCAGCACCTATTATAAAACTAGGATCAATTTTCCATCTAAGAAACTTAACTGCAAATTTTAATTCGTCTGTTGGTTCTGATTTTAGAAAATTCCCAAAAAGTTTACAGAACCAAAGATACTTTTCTTCAAATCCCATCAAATCACACTATTAAACCATTTTTTCCACTCACGATAAACTTTGTTGTAATTATCAGTTTTAGACGCCAGTTCAATAAATTTATTGTTCGAAGAAACTACAAACTTAGCAGTTATTGTTTTGGGGTTTTTCTTAACTGCTTTAACAAGATCATTTTTTATTTTACCTCGTGTTTCTAAATTTCTTTTCATTTTATGTAAACCAAGTCCTTTCATCTCAGCAATTTTTCTAATTGTCGCATTATTATTTTTAACTTTCCATCTGTTAGAACGTCTATTATATTCAACAACTGGTTTCATTTGTTTTTTAGGATCATTAATCCAGTCTTTACCAACTTCAGTAATATCGAGTAATCTTTTATCCCTTTTAACACTATCACCTTTTCGTATTGTTCCTAGATTGATAATACTATCAACTGCTTTGAAACTAGTTGAAGGAACACCCAAATCATTTACAACACGATCCCATGTGTCATATGAACTAGAACCATGAATAGTCCCAATAACAACATTACCAGAAGCACCAACTCGCATAGCTTCAAATAAAGCTCTAGCTTCTTTACCTCTAACTTCCCCTATAACTAAAACACTTTCTCCTAATCGCAAAGAAGTTCTAAGTGCATCTTCTGTAGATAATTCAAACCCTTTAGAAAACGCTTCTGTTTTCATATGTTCAATTTTGAATCCTAAATCACGAAGTGCGTCTATAGGAATTTCAGGAGTATCCTCTATAATTATTATTCTCATATTTTGTGGAATTTCTAATAGAAGGCTAGTTAATAATGAAGTTTTACCAGAACTTCTTGGACCAGTTATTAACAAAGAGTTTTGCCCATCGATTAAATAGCTTAACAAACCAGCAGTTTTACTATCAAGCATACCAACATTAATCATTTCAGCTAATGTCCATGGTTCAGATTTTCTCCTTCTAAATGCAAATCCAGTCCCACGATAAGTAGAAGGTGGTCTTATACCACAAACACGAACACCGAATTCTTCAAGCTCAGTGTGCAATACAGGTGAACTCGCGTCCATCGGTCTTCCACTAACAGCTCTAAGTCTGGTGGTCAATTTATCAATTTCGTCTTCAGTCATAAAAATATTTGTTAAACATTCTCCAAATTCAGAATGAACTATATGTACAAGAGAAGAACCAGAATCAACATAAACATCCTGAATTTTTTCATCTTCTAATAATGGTTCAATACTTCCATATCCAACAGTGTGTCTAAAAATTATATTGAAAAGTTTTTCTTTGTTAGGGAAACCATTTTTATCTATGAGATCGCGTATTATTTTTCTAAATTCTTTCTTGACTTCTTTTGGATGAAAATTTATATCAAGTTTTAATTCACATAATTCATGAAAAATTTTATTTGCCGCTGTAAGTTCGTCTGAAGACAATTTAATTTCTGGATAGTCTATAAAATAAAATTTATCTGGTCGATGTTTTAAATTAAAAATAGAAACAGTTACATCACCAGTAGAATATTTGATTTCCGGTTTTCCTTTGGGTTTTGTTATTTCTATGTATGCAGAAACAATCTCCGGTATTAAAACAGGATTAAAAATATCTGAATATGCTTTATGAACATCACCAATACGTGTAGCTTTCTTAACCAATAACGTTTTTCCAAGAGAACTTATAATTTTTTTATTCGTCTTTTTACATTTTCCACAATTATTGCTGTGTAACATAAAATAATAACCAATAGGATCTTCCCATGATTTTTTTAATTTAGATTTACATTCTTTACAAAGATCAAGTTTTTTGAAACCGTTTAATTTCTTAGAAATATCAATTATCATTTCTACTTGTTTTAAATTAAAAATACGCTTAAATGATTTTGTAAAAACAAGTTCATCTATTTTTTTATTTTCAGGATAAGAAAATAATTTAAAAACAGTTTTTCTACAAAGAGAATTATTAAATGACGCATTTGTTAATGACCCAAAGTCAATAAACATGACCTTTTTATTAGCAACATCAATCACTTTATGAGGAAAAGATTTTCTGATCTTTTCAGTTTTGTTTTTCTTTTCCTTTTTCTGCCCAAAAAGCATATTTAAATATGCAGATCAAAGGTTTAAATAGATATTATGTTTTCTTCAAATCGGAAGGGGTTCACAATGACACCTATCATATTCTTAGGTTTATTTCTAATAACAGGAATTCTGATGATAAGTGTATCTGACCTCGACAGAAAAGTTGTAGAAGGTATAGAAAATGACAATGTTCTAGAAGGTGTATATATCAACTATCTAGAAAACACAACAAACCAAGCCTCTTTATTGTTTCAAGCAACAATGGACGTAGTATCAACAGATAGCACGATAACAAAACAATATGTTGAATCTAGTGTAAACTCAAAAACATCCCAATCAACAACAATAACATCATGTAATGAAAGAGATTTTACAATACAGCAGGAATATGTCTATAATGATAATGTCAGAAAAACAAACATAACAAAGAAAGCAATAATTGAGAGAAAAATAACATGTATTGATATAGAAAATTATAGTGGAAAAAAACCACAAATTTCATGTGACTCAAAAACAATGAATTGTAAGTGATTTTTATACCAATTAAACTAAAATTCATCTATGTTTGTTATAAAATCATCTGGGAAAAAAATAAAATTTGACAGAAAAAGAATAATCAAAACATGTATACGATCAGGATTATCTTCAAAAGAAGCAGATAGTGTTGTAGCTTCTGTAGAAACTCAAATATATGACGGAATACATACAAGAGAATTATTAAAAATGATAATTTCTGAGATACGAAAACATGATAAACATGCTGCTTCTCGCTATGATCTAAAAGGTGCTATAATGCGGTTAGGGCCATCTGGTTTTGCTTTTGAAAAATTCATTGCACGTTTACTTGAAGAGGAAGGATACAAAACAAAAACAAATCAAATAATACAAGGAAGTTGTATTAAGCACGAAATAGATGTTGTCGCTGAAAAGCAAAATAAGTTAGTAATAGAATGCAAATACCATAACTCCCCTGGAATATACACAGGAGTAAAGGACATTTTATATACATATGCAAGATTCTTAGATTTGAAAGATGGGTATAAAGATGGAAAGTGTGAAAATTTCTCTAATGTGTGGCTAGCTTCAAATACAAAATTTTCAACAGATGTTTTAACATATGCAACGCGAAAAAACATAAAACTGCTTGGATGGGGCTATCCTCCAAGAGAAAGCCTCCAGAAATTAATAGAAAAACATAAATTATATCCTATAACAATGTTAAGGTCAGTGAATAAGGAGACAATGAAAGAGCTGTTGTCCTATAATATAATAGTGATCAATGACATAATATCTAAAAAGCCACCAATAAATAATATTTCAGTGGTTATGAAGGAATCTTTGGGTTTAACTGGTCAGTAGTTACACCTAAAAAAACTATATCTTATTTCATCTAAATGTTTATATGTGTTGGAACTAATTTCAGTCTTACGCGCATATATAATTTTTATTAATATAACAAAAATTTTTACCGGAGGCTGATTTTTTGATAAAGAAAGTGATTAAACGTAATGGTCTAATTGTCGATTTTGAACATGAAAAAATAACAAACGCTATCTGGAAAGCATTAAGAGTAACCGGTGAAAAGAATCGCTCTGTTGCAATAGACATATCAAAAAATGTAGCTAATAAATTATCTGAAAACTTTTCAGAAGAACATCCTCCTTCTATCGAACAAATACAAGATACTGTTGAAACAGTGTTGATGGGTTCTAATTACATAAAAACAGCAAAATCATATATTCTTTATCGTCAAAGGCGTTCTGAATTACGAAAAGAGAAAAAAATTATTCTAGAAAAATCAGAAATAGACGAAGTCGATAAAAAATTCGATATAAATTCTTTACGGGTTTTAAAATCACGTTACTTAAGGAAAGACGAAAACGGAAAATTAATTGAGACACCAAAAGAACTATTCACAAGAGTTGCAACACACGTATCAATACCAAATATTTTTTATCACCCAGACATTTACAATAAAAATGGTGGAGAAAAAATCCACGACGATGCTATAATAAATGAAGCAGAAAGTGAAAATGTATTTTCTATAGGTAAATACAAACTAAATAGATACCATATAAGAGGCTTGAAAAAAGTTTATAATAATTTAAATAAAAAAGGAATGTTAAAAGTGGATTGGAATAGTTTACTAACTTTAATGAGAACACGACATTTTGATGATTTAGAAAGAGACACAACAAAGTTCCTTGATATAATGGTTAATAGAAAGTTTTTTCCAAACACACCAGCAATAGCAAACTTCGGTTCTTTGTTAGGAATGGGAAGTGCGTGTTTTGTTTTGGGTGTAGAAGATTCTATGGAAGGAATTATGGATTCATTAAAGAGTGCTGCAATAATCTTCAAATCAGGAGGAGGAGTTGGTTACAACTTTTCAAATCTAAGACCAGACGGGGATTTTGTAAGAACAACTTGTGGAGTAGCTTCTGGACCATTGACATTTATGAAAATGTTTGATGTTATGACAGAAGTTGTTAAACAGGGCGGTATAAGACGAGGCGCAAATATGGGAATCATGAACATAGATCACCCAGACATAGAAAAATTCATAAAATCAAAAACAGGAAACAAACTATTAACAAATTTCAATATTTCAATTTTAATAAAACCAGATTTCTGGAGACATTACAATGAAAATAAACCATATCCATTAAGAAGTCCTAGAACAGGAGATGTAATGAGAGAAGTTGATCCAAGAGTATTATTCGACATGTTGCTATATCAAGCATGGGAATCAGCAGAACCAGGAATACTTTTCTACGATCACATAAACAGAAATAATCCATTCTTAGAAAGTTTGGGACCAATACAATGTACAAATCCATGTGGAGAAGTTTTACTATATCCAAACGAATCATGTAATTTAGGAAGTGTAAATGTTCTTACATTCATAAAAGAAGATGATCACGGAAAACAATTCTTTGATTGGGAAGATTTGGGAAGAACAGTACAGATAGGTGTAAAGTTTTTGGATAATATTATTGATGTTAATAATTTCCCATTACCAGAAATAGAAGAAATGTCAAAGAATACACGAAAAGTCGGTTTAGGTTTGATGGGAGTAGGGGACTTGTTATTTGAATTAAAAATAAGATATGACTCACCAGAAGGATTACAATTCATGGAAAAGTTGATGGAGTTTATAAATTATCATTCAAAGATAGCTTCAATAAAATTGGCAAAAATACGAGGATCATTCCCATACTATGAAAAGAGTTTTTTCAAAGATGGGCGAATGCCTTTCTCAGGTTTTTACGAAAAACAAAACTGGACACAAGATTGGGAAACAGTTTCAGAACAAATAAAAACAAACGGATTACGAAATTCATACACAACAGTAATTGCACCTACAGGATCAATCTCAATGATCGCAGGTGCTTCTTCTGGTATGGAGCCTGTTTATAGTTTGGTGTTTGAGAAAAACGTAAAAGTAGGAAGTTTCTACTATGTTGATCCAGTATTTGAAAAAGTAATGAGATCATTAGGATTATACGACGAACAATTAATGAGAGATGTATGTGATCATGGAGGAAGAATACAAAACATAAGATACATTCCAGAAAATGTAAAAAAGACTTTCATAACAGCCATGGATATTCAGCCAGAATATCACATACGAGCTTTAGCAGCATTCCAAAAATGGACAGATTCCTCAATTTCAAAAACAACAAATTTCCATGCAGATGCTACAATGGAAGACATGAAGAAATGTTACATTTTAGCTTACACTTTAGGATGTAAAGGAGTTACTGTTTATCGAGACGGTTCAATAAAAGGTCAAGTATTGGTTTCTCCAAAAAAGAAAGGAGAATTACAAAAACCAACTACGCAGAATCAAAACTTTGAAAAAATACCATTACCAGAGAACATACCATCAATAACAACAATCACAGAAAAAACACCACACGCAGTAATACCTATCATACCAACACAACCAATTTCATCAATACCAGAATCTAAAGTATCTACAGCTACAATACCATCTCCACCAACTTCAACACCATTCCTAAATTCAGATGGTGGTCAGGTCATAGATGATAAAATAAAAGCTATACCAAACACAAAAGCAGAATTTATTGATTGCCCAAAATGTGAATCAAAACTAGCAAAAATAGAAGGATGTGTTTTGTGTAGAGACTGTGGATGGGGACTTTGCGCTTAACAAACCCAATAACAAACCTTTTTATCTCTGAATCCTCAAGATTCATGTATGAAAATATCACATGCTCAAAAGAAAAAATTAATGTCGCTATTCATGCTCATAGTTTTTGGAGGCAGTACACTTGCTTTTGCGTTTTTACAAGTTTTTAGCCCACCTGATAATTCTTCAGACAGTTATTCTCCACCTGAAGCTGATATAACCCAATTAAAATTTGATTACCCATTAACAATAACAGAAGAATCCCCATATCTAAAATCCGGCATAATAATCGTTAAATATTACTATTCTCAGGACTGCGAAGAATGCGCTCTAGGATCAACAATAATAGAACAGCTATTTTCAGACTTTGAAGGAAAAATATTACTAGAATCTATAAGCACAGATGAATATTCCTCCTCAGAAATTACACCGACAATAGTCGTCAAAGGAACTAGCTCAAAAACACTAAAAACAATGGACTATGCTCTTCTAAGACAGGTTACGTGTGGGTTATTCTTCGCTAAGCCAGAATCTTGTTAACTTTTAAAGATTAGTTAAGATTAACCAAATATGGTTGATGATGTATTAGCGGTTTGTCATTATGGATGTCGAGGCTCTGATTATTTTGCAGGGCAAGTATTTGATTCTTTGAGTGTTCCATATGTTGAAAAATATGAAACAGGTCTTCCAAGAGTAGGAAAATCTATCATGGTCAGAAAAAAATTACCAAATCGTACAAGAGAAGGGGATATGTTATTATGGGCCCCGAGAAAAGTATATGATCTGTTACAATCTAGAACAAATGTGGAATCTTTAACACGTGTTTATAAACAAGCTGAAGCCCGTGGTTGTTCAACAGTATTTGATCTTCATTCTGGGTATATACCAAAAATTATGTTAGATCAAATATCACCAGATTCCTCAATATTTTTTTATACAATCAATTGCTCTGAAAATGGATTAAACTACGATCTTGGAGAACTTGGTGGTGGACGTAAATTTTCAATCCCAGGATTGTTTCCTAGATTAATGAAACCAACAAAAAAAGATCCAGATTTAGAATTTAATAAAAGCCGTGTGAATAGAAAAATCCCGACCCTGGTACACGAAACTGGAATACGATATGTTCAATTGGAGATGATGATACCACAACACGACTTACAAGCAGAAAAACAAAAAGCCTCTGTTTTCGTGAAGAATTTCTTAGAAATGATTAAAAATGGAGACGAATTGCCTCTTAACGGTACAGTATAATAAGCCAATATTGCAAATTTATTAACCTTTGGAGCCAATCTCAAATATGCTAACAAAAGCTGACTTGTTAAAACCAGAGAATTTTGCACTCGAATTTTTCCGCGAAAATGATTTTTCTAGATATCAGTGTAAAAAATGTAAAAACTGGTTTTGGTCTAAGGTAGAAAAGGATGTTTGTGGAGACGCTTCTTGTGTTTCATATGAGTTTATAGGAAATCCAACAATACCTGGAAAACTAACATGGAGAAAAATCAGAGAAAAGTATATTAATTTTTTCAAATCAAAAGGACATACACAATTAAATCGTTATCCGGTTGTAGCTAGATGGAAACCAGACACATTATTTACAGGTGCTTCTATTTTCAATTTTATGCCGTGGGTATTAAATCAATCTACTCGCCCACCTTTCAACCCATTAGTAGTTGATCAACCATCTATCCGTTTCGTTGATGTTGATAATGTTGGATTGGGAACAGGTCGTCACTGTACACAGTTCTCAATGATGGCTCATCACTGTTTTAATTCACCAGAGGAAATTTATTGGAAAGAAAAAACAGTTGCTCTTTCATATGAGTTTTTTACAAAAGTATTAAAAATGAACCCTGATAAAATAACTTACATAGAAAATTTATGGAAAGGTGGCGGAAATGCAGGACCGTGTTTTGAAGTCATGTCAGGAGGAAACGAAATAGCTACTTTGGTTTTCATGCAATACGAGGAAATAGATGGGAAATATGTTCCAATGAAGATGAGTGTTGTTGATACAGGTTATGGTTTAGAAAGAATAGCATGGGCTTCACAAGGAACACCAACAATTTATGATTCTATTTATCCAAAAATAATTAGTTTTTTGAAAAAACAAGCAAGAGTAAAACAATACGATAAGAAAATATTCGAAGAATACTGTAAGCTTTCTTCTGTGATGAATGTCGAGGACGTTGATGTGGAAAAACAGAAAAAAATATTAGTAAAACAAATCAGTAAAAATTTAAATATATCAGAAGAAGGGATACTAGAACAAATTTATCCTTATCACAACATTTACAAAATAGCTGATCACACAAAAGCATTGTGCTTCTTATTAGGGGACGGTATAGTTCCATCAAATATACAAGAAGGGTATTTAGCAAGATTACTAATACGAAGATCAATAAATGCTCTTAGAAATTTAGGAATTGACATTAGTTTAGAAGAAATTGTTGAAAAACAGATAAATGAAATAAAAGACATTTATCCAGAAATAGAAAATAACAAAAAAGATATATTGAAAATGATCGAATCTGAAGAGAAAAAACATCTAGAAAACATAAAAAATGCAAAACCTATTGTTAAAAGAATAGAAAGTTTGGTAGCAAGTACAGGGAAGAAAACTTTTGATAAAAAAAGCTTTGTGATGCTTTATGAATCACATGGATTAGATCCGGAGATTGTAAAGGAACATTTAGTAATGCCTTCTGAAAATGTTTCCACAATAGATATACGAAAAGAGATAAGAAACAATTTAGAAAAAGAAGAACAACAAAAGAAAAAATTAGGGGATTATAAAAAAGAAGACCCGTTAGCATTTTTATATGGTTTAAAACCAACACAAAAACTTTATTATGAAGATGAAAAGCTTTTCAAAACAAAAGCAACAATTTTGAAGATATTTGATAATTTAGTTGTTTTAGACAAAACACTTTTCTATCCTCGTGGGGGTGGTGCAGAACCTGATTCAGGTTCAATAGAAGGTGCAAAAGTTTTAGACGTGGAAAATCATGGGGATATAATAATTCATACATTAGACAGTACAAAAGGTTTAGAAGAAAATCAATTGATTGAAATTGAAGTAGATTCTGATGTGAGAGACTCAATAACTCGTCATCATACAGCAACACATATAGTAAATGCTGTTTGTAGAAAAGTTCTTGGTAATCATGTGTGGCAAGGTGGGACAAAAAAAGATAAAGACAAAGCACATCTAAACATAACACACTATGAAACTCCATCTTCTCAACAAATAACAAAAATTGAAAAGGTTGCAAATGAAATTGTAAAAAAGAAATTAAAAGTTATAAAAACTTCCATGGATAGAACAGACGCAGAACAAAAATATGGTTTTAAAATTTATCAGGGTGGTGCAGTTCCAGGATCTAAATTAAGAATAGTGAACATAGATGGTTGGGACGTAGAAGCTTGTGGTGGTTTACACAAAGATAACACATCAGAAATCGGAAAAATAATCATACGAAAAATTGAAAAGCCACACGACGGTGTGATAAGATTTGTTTTTTCAGCTGGGAAATCAGCGGATTTGTGGGAAGCTCACAGAAAACAAATTTTAAAAGACTGTGCAGAAATTTTAAAAACAACTAATGCAAAAGTTCCAGAAGGAGCTAAAAAACTTTTCGAAAAATGGAAACAGTTAAGGAAAAAACTCGAAAAACATAAACAAAAACAAGCTGAGAAAACAGCAAAAGAAATAAAATCAGAAAAAGTCGGCACTGTCGATTTGATAGTTAAAGAAGTACCTAATGCATCCCCAGCACAATTACAACAAATATCACAAAAACTATCAACTGACAACACTTTCATAGTTTTACTTGGAACAGGAGAAAAAGTGAATGTGTTCTGCTCAGCTGGAAAAAACGTTAATATAAATTCTGGTTTAATAGCAAGTAAAATTTGTCAAGATTTAGGAGGAAAAGGCGGAGGTTCTCCAGTATTGGCGCAAGGATTTGGAACAGACAAGAAAAAAATCCCAGGGATGATAAAGAAAATAAAAACTGAGTTGATTGTATGAATGTAAATGAAACATTAAGAAAAGCATCTTCCGAATTAGGAACCGTAGATATAGATCAATTGCCTCAAATACTACAAAAGATGTCATCTGAGATTACTCAGATGGAAAAAGACCTAAAATAGATCTATTTCTTTTCAGGCATTATGACCCATGCTATAATATAAGCCAATATTCCAGCCCCACCAAACAAAATGAATGCTGCCCATGCTAATCTAATTAAAACAGGATCAACATTTAAGTATTCTCCAAGACCGCCACAAACACCAGCGATCATTTTGTTCTTCTTTGACCTATACAATGATTTAATATTTTTCATAGAAATTAATAACAAAATCTAATATATAAAACAATCTATACTATCTTCTTTTTCTTCCACTTACCTCGAAAGAATATTCCCATAACAATGAAAGCACCAATTACCCCTTCAATTGGAAATGCTAACCATACACCAAGATAAGAAAGATCTGTATAAATTGGAAGCAAATATGCTAACGGTAACCGTATTCCCCAAACAGTTATCAATGCTAGTATCATAGCTGATTTTGTATCACCGGCACCTCTGAGTGTCCCTATCAATGCTAATTGTATTCCAATAAAACCAAATGCTAGAGAAAATAATTTTACGAAAAGAGAAGCTGCTTCAATAACAGTTGTCTCTCCTGGAAGGAAAAAGGAAGCTAATTCACCAGAAAACAAAAACATAAATATTGATATAAATGATATTCCGAAAAACGATGTCCACATACTAACTCTTGAAATCCTATCAGCTTTTTCTACTTGTCTAGCTCCCATTGCCATTCCTACTAACGTGGAAGTTGCAATCGATAAACCAAATGCAGGTATCATAATAAATGACATGATTCTAATTCCAATACCATATGCAGCAATTACACCTGTACTGAATTGAGTAACAATAAAGATCAATAATAACATACTAAATGACCGAGAAGACCCTTCAATTGAAGTTGGTATTCCCAGTTTAAACATTTTTTTAATTAATTTGAAATCAAATTTGAATTTTCTAAAATCTAGTTTTATCCCGCCTCGACCTTTAGAGATAAAATACAATCCAACCAAAAAAGCAATTCCTTGGGTGAAAGTAGTTGCAATAGCTGCACCAGACACTCCAAATCCAGGAATAACTCCATAACCAAAAATAAATAGTGGGTCAAGAATTAAGTTCAACAAAACAGTTCCTAACACAATTAACATAGGAATTTTCGGTTTACCAATCCCTCTCATTAATGATTCAAAAATCATAAATCCAAAAACAAAAACAATTCCAATAAAACTTATTTGTAAATAAGAAATAGCTCCCTGTTCAACCAATGTTTCAGTTCCCATTGCGCGAATCAAACTCGGTGTAATAAAGTAACCCACAACTCCAGTAATAATAGCAAGTATAGTTCCTAATGAGATCGTTTGAGTCGCAACATGATTTATTTTTTTCTGGTTCTTTTTCCCCTTATACTGTGAAACCAAAATCGTTCCTGCAATTGAAAAACCACTTATTAAAAATATTGATACGAGTATCGCAGGAAAACTCATTGTTACTGATGCTACTGCTTCAGCCCCCAATCGCCCAACCCAGAATATATCTGTTAGATTGTAAGCTGTCTGCAACATGTTAGCGAAAATTATAGGTATAGCTAATTTTAATAAATCTTTAAGAAGTTTTTTATTAGAAAGTCTGTTAACTGATTTTTTCATATAACAAAATACAGTCGGTGTTTTATAAACAACTTAAGACAAATAAATTTATGAAAAAGTCATTGAAGGTCGGTCTAGGATTTGGATTAACATCAGGAATAATCACAACTTTAGGTTTAATTGTTGGATTAAATTCAGCTGCAAATTCAAAAGCAGTTATACTCGGCGGAATAATAACAATTGCTATAGCAGATGCTTTTTCAGATTCCCTAGGAATTCATATTTCAGAAGAATCAGAAGGTCATCCAGACAGTCAGGTGTGGGAAGCAACATTATCGACATTCTTATCAAAATTAATTTTCGCTTTGACGTTTGTAATACCAGTTTATTTTCTTCCATTAGAAACAGCAATTGTAGTAAGTATACTTTGGGGATTTTCAGCTCTAGGAGTTTTCAGTTATTACATAGCTAGCCAGAAAAACACGAATCCGTGGAAATCTGTTGGAGAGCATGTAACATTAGCTGTAGTAGTCATAATTCTAACTAATTTTATTGGCCAATGGGTTGGAACAGTTTTTGTTTGAGATAAGCATTTAAGTCTTCGAATACCACTTGTAGTATGTCAGATGAACTTGGAATAATAGAATTTATACGCGAATCTAAATTGGATCAAAGTGCCCAATTAGAATTAGTAATGGCAGCTGGAGTATATGGAATAACAAAAATAAAAATGTTTGGAAATTATACACAAGACCAATTAGCTGAAAAGGGTGTTAGCAAAGACACAATTGGTTATCTATCAACTGTTCTAAAAGCAGACTATGGTATAGCTTTCAAAGAAACACCAGAAGAACTACCTAAAGAAACTAAAAAAACAAAAAGAAAGCCAAGCGGAGCAGCTCCAGATTATTTGAATTTGGGTGACAGAAAACTTTAGAGGGATTCTAATGTTAACTCTTCCTGTATCTGAATGGAGATATCTCGCTCAGCAAGGAAGAGAAGTTGTTGATAGTCTGAACCCTGATTATTCTTTTAAAGATCTTCTACACGGCGTAGCTAACAAATATAGAACAAAAGAAGCTGGCTGGGAAGAAGCTGTTCTTTCAGGAAAATTTATGCGCTATCCTAGCGAAGTACAAGAACAGACTTTCTGTGGCGAAGAAGCAACAAGAAATTATTTACTTCTAAGAACTTTAGGCGTTCCTTGCGAATATGGAATAATGCGAAATTGTGACGGAGATAAACGCGATCATGATTTTGTTATAGCTGGACGCGATAGAAAACATTTATTGGATTGGTCGAAAGTTTACGAAAACATAGAAATAAAAGAAAAAGAAATAACAATCGAAGGGGGTAAACAATTCCACAAGTTCGATAAATTAGAATTTATTTCTCATGAAAACGTGATTAGTGGATTAAATGAAATGCGCTCAGGACAAAAAATAACAGAATCATTAAAGGATAGACAAATGATGTTTCAAGAATTCAATGAGTGGGGACAAACAGAATTATATGCTAGTATGTCAGCAGAAAACACTATTGGATTCATAACATGCTTTTATCCAATCACAGGAAGAATGACAAAATATTTTGCACGAGGGATAACATTTGATAAAGAAGATAAAGACAAGATATGTGTAAAAGAAGAACTTGGTATAATAAGAAACACAACCCGCGGAAAAACAGAATTATTTTCTTTTATACAATCATATAATTCAGATGGGGGTTTTCATAGTAAGAAACCACTTACAAGAAAAATTACAAAAGATCAGCGCCGAGCACTGCGCCAAGAACTTCTTTATTATAGAATATTAAAAGAAAAGCAAAAAAAGTATGTGTACCCAGAAAAAAAATTAAATGATTTTATGATTTATATGTGCGCTGCTTCACAGCATGAAGGGTTGGCATCATTGTTAAGTAAAAATTTCATATTGCGATATACAAGAATACATAAACAGAGCGAAGAAACAGCTAAACGATATTTAGATTATGAGCTTTTCTGGTGGAGCACACAAAATAATACAATAAGTTCGTCAACAAAAGAAATTTCTCTTGAAGACGCATTAAAAATGTATGGTATTGAAAACGAAGAACAAGAATTAGTCGGACATGCAACACTTGCGATGAGAAATATGGGATTTGTTTATGCTCAAGGACGTCATCGAAGATTAGAAGACGCTATTGTAAGAAGAGTTGCTTCTGAATTAGGACGACCAGTCCCAGAAAGTCTGCCCCCAAATATAATTTCATACCCAATGGAAAATGGATATCCACATATTATAAAAGACAGAATGAGATTCGGTGGATTTCCAATACCGATTCCAGCATTTGTGAATTGTTTGTAAGATTAACGTCGCACAATTGCTAAATAATTTGCGTATGCTTCCCATCTACCAGGTAAAAGTTTAGAAGATCCAGTTGGTCGTCTTGATTTACTGTAATGTACTTTATTTTCTTGACAATCTCTTTCCAAATGACATGCTCTTTTGTAATTATCAAGTTCAAAGAAACTCCAAGTATAAACAAAAGGTGCTGCGGCCAGCATTATCATTCCAACATACCCAAGTGTATCCATAATTATTCTAAGGAACAAAAACATTTAAATGGTGTTTAGAAAAAAAATTAGCTAGCCTTAATAATAAAAAAAAGGGCTAACGGCTTGCCAGCCTAAAAGGGTTGGGCAAACCGTTTAACCAAACAGCGCACCCAATCCTGCGGCCGCGTCTTCACTTTTTTGTTCTACATCTTCTTCTGGTTCTTCTTTCTTTGCTTCTGCTTCTCCACCTGCGACAGGTGCTGCGACTGCTACTGGTGCAGCTGCTGCTTTCTTTACAGCTTCTGCAATATCTACACCGTCAAGTGCGGCAACTAATGCCTTAACTTGAGCTGCATCTACTGTTTCGCCAGTTGCATTTACAACTTTCTGAATGTTTTCTTCATTCAAATCTTTTCCTGCTGAGTGAAGTAACAAAGCCGAATATACTAAATTCATACTTTATTCTCCTCCTTGTTTTCTTCTTGATCATTATCTTGTGATACTTCTTTTTTCTCATCTTTTACTTCTGCGCTTTCTTCTTTTACTTCGGTTTTCTCTTCAACCTTTTCCTTTGCTGGCGCATCAGGCACTAAATTTTTCAAAACATTTCCCTCTCTAACTGCTTTCATTAAAACATCATCGATAAAGTCTTTTGTGATTATGTTTGCTTCTAAACAAATTTCTTTAGCTTCCCTAAACGCTTTTGTAATTATAAATTCTACATTATCTCTTGTGACATAGCCTGCTTCCACCGATAAGTTAAATGCTTCTTGTACCGCTGTAGAAATGTTAGTCATTGTCTCCATGTCATCAATGTACAAAACTTCGCTAGGATAAGTAGTGTCCCCTTCTAAAATGTGAGTAACATTCATACCAATTTTCATTGGTTTCATTTTAAGCATGGACAAAACCCCAGCCACTGTTTCTGAAATTTCCTCTCCTTTCTTAACAATTATAATGTCATTTAAAATTGCAATTTTTCCGCCGTCAACTTTAGATTTAATTTTAACAGAACTCAATGTTGTCATTGCCGGTCCAGGCATCAAATCAGTTGGTCCAGCTGAAACTTCAATATCATCTTCAGCCAATTGTCCAGCTTTTGCTGCACAAGCAGATTTGTTACTTACAATGAATTTGTAAACCTTAAATGGGTTTTCATTAGTAAATAAAATCGCAGGTTGATCAGGAACTTTTTCTAACAATTCCGGTTTGCTTTTTTCTAAAGCAAATTTCAAAAGCTTTTTACGAATAACTTTAATAGTTCCTTTTCCGTGTAATTTTAATTTAATATCTTGCAAAGCTGCTGAAGGCAATCCCTCCAAATCAATCATTCCAAGAACGTTAGAATTAGAAATAAGGCTAGCGGTTTCTTCTACAATTTTCATCTTTTCAGGATTTGTTGTTTGTCTACCTTTATTTTCCATAATACATCACGCTTACTTTTTCTGTTTTTTAACATTCAATTCAACAATTTCTGGCTTACCCATAGTTGTCTTGATCATAACATTTCTAAGTTGTTCTTTTCCACGAGGCAATTCAGATCTCATTTTTTCAACAACTTTCTCGATGTTGTCTACAATCTTTTCATCTTCCCAGTCTTCTGCACCAACCCGAACTTGAACAACTGGAGTTGTCTTCAATGCAACTCGTATAGCATCTCTAGCATTTTCTATAAATGGTCTAGGATCAGAAGCTGGTGGAATTGGCTTAGGCATTTTTCCTCTAGGTGCTAATACTGGACCGAAAACTTTACCAATAGCAGGCATCAGAGGAGCTTCAGCTAAGAACACATAACATTCTGAAGCTAGTTTCTTCATTTTTTTCTTATCTCCTTTGTAACTATCAATTTCATCCTTTCGAATCATTTTGATTCCTTCCACACCCTTTAACTTGGGAATCAACATATTCGCAAAAACCCCAATTATTTTTTCTTGGTTAGCAGAATGTTCTAAAGAAAATTCAGTCTTAACTTTATTGTCTGCCTTTTTCAGATCAATATTTTTCAGATTAAGTATCATGTCTATACTTTGCTTGAAGCCACGTTTTTTCCCTTCTCTAACTTTCTTCAAAGCTTCTAGATATTTTTCACGCATTTTAAACATTCTCCAATTTCGCCTAGTTTAAAGCTAGGAACGTTAGTGACACAGTTTTAATCAAATCCTTGCAAGATAACTTGCGCACAATCGCTACTGTCGAAACAGTATTCTAAATATAGAGAACTAAACGTATTTAAAGGTTATTCAAAGTTGTCAAGATCATACATTGCCACACCGGCAACTGCGGAAAGCCCTCCCACAATTTCTGATCCATAAACAGCATATAAAAAGTTATTATAATGTACAGTGTCATAAAAATGATCAAATCCAAGATCGAGTAAAACAATTGACGCACCCATTAACCCAAGACCACCAATAAATAATGCTTCGGGAACATGGTTAGAAATAACATTTTTAGTGCTTTTACCAAATTTCGAAACACCATGTTTAATTTTCTTACCAGCACCTTTAAGCCCATCCATAGCTTTTGCAAATTTAGGATATTTAGCAAATTCCTGTCTAGACCCATTTCCTATAGGATCATAAAACCCATTATTCAGATTCCAATCCTCGACCTGTGTCCACTGATTAAGCATGGCATTAGAATTTTTAACAAGTTTGATATCTTTACCATATTCTCCCTTTTTTAGTGCTTTAACAAAATCTTTTCCTTGACCTTTTTCAAAAAGAATTCGGTAATCAGAAGTCCGAACATCAAATCGCCCGATATCACTTTCGACAATAAGAATTTCTGCCACCTCTTTGAAGCTCTCACCGTAAGCCTCTCTCCCAACAGATTCAAACATTTCAGTTAAAAATGCCCTTTCCCCTTCTGAAGATGACGGTATTGTTATAGAAACATAACCACTCCCATTACCAGCATTATGTTCTTGATATACCGGATCAGTTTTGTATGCTTCAGTATTAACAATCGCTCCTCTTGCCGGACGATTTTTAGAACGTTTATTGAATAATCCCATAATAATGTATAGAAAAATGTAGATATAACCAACTTACAAACCCTTTAAGAAAAACCTTAATGTTTGGAAATGAGTTATATTTCCACGTAGTCTTCGTCCACAGTTTCTTCAGCTTCTTCCCCTTCTTCCAGTGATCTCATCCGATCATCAAAAGCAGCGATTGCAGCTGAAAATCCTTTTCTCATATCGAAAAGCCGGTTCTCCACATCAATTATCTTTTCAGCAATTTTATCAACATCACCTTTGACATCAGTTTTGATTTCGTCTTTGTGTTTAGTTAATGTCTTTTCAATTGCTCCTAGAGTAATCATGTTTGCCCCTGCTGGCATAGGAATATGAGCTTCGCCTTTTCTATTTGCTCGCATGAAATTCCCCATGTCTAACAATACAGAATGAATATGACCTAATTTGCTGTTCATATCAGTAACAGCTCGCATGCTTAGAGCATGACTTTTACTATCACCTGTCACTTTCAAGATAACCATATCAATTACCAAAAGCGCAAGTACACCCGGTAAGACCGGATAACCTAAAACATGTAAACCTAAAAAAACAACAGTTACTAGACTAACAAACCAAAAGATTTTATTTACTGGCATAGCATCTATATTCAGTGCAAAAGGATTTAAAGGCATTCCCACCGGAAAAATTCCCCAATTATAAGAAAAAATATAACTAAACTACTTTAAGTCCATATTTTTTATTCTTAGCCAGCTCTTCCGGACTTCTCCATTGCCCTTCTCTGTTCCAGTCGTTCCAAGGCTTTGGTGTGGGTGTGTTAAACTTGGGAAGGTTTCCTATTCGAAGTTCCGTGATGTAACCATTACTAGTTGTTGCAACAACTCCACCACAGTGTTCATCAACTTTAGAAATTTCTAAACCCTTATCTAAGAAAAGATTTATGAAATTTTGTTTAAAATTATTACCAAGAATTTCAGGATCAACTCTACTCTCTCCTAACATCATTTGTCTATCTGATATTGTATAAAACCTAGCAACGTGACCAACATGATGTGCATCTAGTGAAACAACAACAGCCCCTACATCATTTGAATTACCATGAAGCAATCCACCAGATTGATACATAAAACTTGCTATACCATTCCGTGTAGGTGTATTATGAAAACTTATAGCTTCCAATTGCCCAAGAGTGTCTACCAATCCATTATACATATCCAATTCAAATGCACCAACAGTTTTGTGTTCAACAAGACCTGCTACAAGCGCTTCTCTTTGCTGAGCTGAAACATCATTAAAACTTCTAATAAATTCGCTTCCATCCCCACGAATTTTGAAACTTCCATTGTGACAATATACACGCGGATCCATTTCCTCTTCCACCCTTGGTCGATAGTCTCCTAATTCAGCAAAAACATTATTAACAGAATTATAAACTTCTTTCATTCTAGAGCTACCACTTTCTAAAATCTCAAGAGCAACTTTATCATTATTTGATATCAGTTGTATTCTTTCTAATTCCTTAACAATTTCCTCAGACAAATCTTCTTTTCTCTCTCTAAGCAAGTAATCAACACCATAGAAAAGATAATTAGTTTGTTGATAACCAACAAGAAAATTTTCAACCACATGACCTAATGCTCGCTGAATTCTCCAATCTCTAAACATCTCTTTATCCAATCTAATAAGCTCTTTATCCGATCTAATAATATCATCCCGACTTATTTTTTTCTGATGTTCAAGATAATTTTTCACAGCCCCGAATCGATGATAATCTTTAGCCATCTGATCTTCTTTCGGGTTGTAAGAACCTTTCTCAGAATATTGCCCGAATTTTTCAACTAATTCAGAAGTAAGCCGTCTTCGAATTTCTTTACAATTCATAAAGAAACTCTAGTCCGAAGATTTAAATGTGCAAAATTATTTCAATTGCTCGTCGTAAGTTCCTGCGTCTACTTCAGCTTGAACTTCCCGAGGCTTTTTACCATCTATAGTAACTCCACAAGAAACACATGTCCCTAAAACTTGCTTAACAGCTTTCTTAAGATCATGTCCCAATTCAGGTTTAGCTTTTGCGATTCCAACTATTTTCTCGAAAGCCAAATCACCAGCAACTGGATCAGCATTTTCACCATCTTCTTTCCAAGAAGTTTTTGCCAACTTTTCAGATTTAAGCTCGCGCTTAATCATTTGAGAAACCGGTGGCGTACCAACTTCAATTTCATATTCTTTTGTAGCTGGTTCGTAAATAATTTTAACAGGAACTTGTATTCCAGCAAAATCTTTTGTCTTAGCATTAATGTCTCCGACAACTTTTCCGATATCCATTTTAGCTGCAGCTAATGCTGGACCTACCGGTGGAGCAGGTGATGCTTTTCCACCTTCAACCATTAATGATAAAGTTTTTTTTGCCATTTTAATCAGTCTCCTATAATCTTGTTTAGTCCCCTTCAGATAACATTGCATCCATTGATTTTTCGCCTTCTGATTTGCCCTCTTTAACTTCTTCTGTTACTTGGCTTTCAATCACACGGATTGCAGTTAATGATACTGTAATTGGAATCGGTATTGCCGCTTCCAACAGTTCAACTGTTACCTCTTCCTTAGCTTCATCTACTCGAGTTACTTTTCCTTTCTCGTTCTTGAAAGGCCCACCAAGGATCTCAATAATATCTCCCTTATGAACCTTTATGTCAATTTTCTTTTCAATAAGGAACTTTGAAACTTCAGGGAAAGCAACTTCCTTTTTGATTATTCCACGAACATGCGGAACACCGGAAATCGCTTCTTCCAATGCCTCCAACTCTGCCTCCACAAATATATAACCTTTAATTTGACCTGGGTGGAAAATGGATTTTATGTCCTGTTGAAGATTTTTAGCACGACTAGCTAAATTATCCATAACTGAGTTTTCTCGTCCAACTGTTGTTCTTACAATAAATATCATTTTTTACACACCTCACAAAAACCCTGAAATAAATTGATAAAATAAATATATAACAAATCCAATCGCACCAATAACAACCAATCCAAAACCACTGATTTTCGCAGAGCTAATGAATTCATCTTTATCTGGCTTTCTAGCTACTTGTAGTGTTCTTCTCCACCTACTGATTCTTTCCTTCCATGCCGAAGGTTTCACGTATTTACTAATCCCCATATTAACAACCTCAGAATGATTTTTATTGAACCGTAGAATATTTAAGCTTTAATTTCAGCCCTATATTACACGATTGGTAAACCTTAAATATACTAGTTCTAATGGATAAAGTATGCCTGGAAACCAAACAAAATATGAATTAAGAGTGGGCGACAGAATACATACATATTATACCCCAGCTCGAGCATATTGGGCGTTATTAAAACAGAGAAATCACCCAGAAGGTCCTCCAAAATTAACAAAAATTTTCGGAGAATTCTAATTAACAATCTCAACTAGCTCAATTCTAAATTCTAGAGTCTGTCCAGCAAGCGGATGGTTCCCATCCACAATTATAACATTTTCCCCAATCTCAGTAACATACCCTGGAACTAATCCAGCTTCAGTTGCGATTGGTATTACATCTCCAATAGAAACATTAGCTGCCCCAGTATTATTTGAGTATATTTCTTGATATAGGTCATCACGATATTCACCATATCCACCCACAGGAGGAATTACAATCTCGCGGTAAGTACCAACTTTCATTCCAACAACAGCTTTATCAAACCCTTCAATCATCTGTCCTCCACCAACTGTAAATTCTAATGGTGCGCCTCCTTCAGAAGTTTCTAAAGGCTCTCCATTCACTGATAGCCAATAATGAACTTTGATAGTGTCCCCTTCTTTAACACCATCTTCTCTCAATGTACAACCACTAACAAGAACTACTAATACCAAAAATAAACTTAACCATTTTTTCATTATAACACCTACCAATAATCTCCATTACTAGTTTTTAAAGATTAGTGAGGGCAGTTTGGATTATATGAACATATCATTATATCACAATTTAGACTTTTATTTTTTTTTCCATGTTCATCATATACAGGACATTGTGTAACATCCTCGCATATATGATAACAATGAAATTCTTTTCCTGGATTTTTTTTGTGCCATATTGAAAGATTCATTCAAACCACGTCTATTCCAAACAGCTTCTCAATTTCATCTTGTTTTTCTTTTGAAATTTTCGTAGATGGTCCATAGTAATTTCCACCCTTTACTCCAGTTACTATAACCATAGCTCGGACACTTTCACCTAATTCCTTGTCTATCTGAGCTCCCCAGATAATTTTTGCATCTGGTGAAAGTTTAGAACTTATAGATTCTACAATTTGTTGACATTCTTTGATTGTAACATCTTGACCACCAGTTACATTAACCAATGCTCCTTTTGCTCCATCAATTTCCACATCCAAAAGCGGATTGTTCAATGCTTTTTGAACAGCTTCTAACGCGCGGTTGTCAGAGCTACTGTCGCCCATTCCAATCATAGCTAATCCACCGTTTGTCATTACAGCCTTAATGTCTGCATAATCCAAATTAACCAATCCTGGTTTTGTGATTACTTCAGTCATACCTTTTACAGAATTTACTAAAATCTCATCACTAACCTTGAAAGCTGACATTATAGAAACATCAGGTACAAATTCCAAAAGTTTGTCGTTTGGAATTAAAATCAAAGTATCAACTTTTTTCTCAAGTTGATCTAGTCCGTAGTTAGCATTGTCCATTCTCTGTCGTCCTTCCATTGTAAATGGCATTGTTACAATACCAACAGTCAATGCGCCCATTTTCTTGGACATCTCTGCAATAACTGGTGCAGCACCTGTTCCTGTTCCTCCACCAAGTCCACAAGTAATAAATACCAGGTCAGCTCCAGCTAAAGCTTCTTTTAATTCTTCTCTACTTTCTTTAGCAGCTTCCATTCCAACTTTAGGATCAGCTCCTGCTCCTAATCCTTTGGTTAGTGTTTTTCCAATTAAAATTTTCTTATCAGCATCAGTATATAATAAATCCTGAGCATCTGTGTTTAGTGCAACAGTAGTTGCCCCAAGAATACCAACTTCAGTCATTCGAGAAAGAGTATTATTACCAGCACCACCAACTCCAATAACTTTGATTCGTGCTTGTTTGTTTTTCAACATCTCAATTAATTCTAAATCATCAGCAGATTCTCTCTTTTTAACAACAGCCATTTTTAACCAACCTCCAAATAAGTATGCAGAATCTTAACATCTAACAGATTTAAACCTAACGCTTCGATTATAAGTTAGAATATAATTATTATTCTTTCTTTTCAGGTTTCTCTTCTACTTTCTTCTCTACAGTTTCCTTAGGCACTTCAAAGATTTCAGAGAATTTCACAGATTTCTTTTCAACATACTTTCGCACATCATCTGCAATCTTCTTCTTCATTACTGGATGAATCAATGGAGGAGCAATTATCTCAACCATATCAGAAATATTTACAGTTAGTTGTTCAGGACTAATTTTTGTATAGAATCCAATCAAGCCTTTTATTTTATCTTCTGGGTTCTCAATTTTCGCTTTAACTTCAACATCATACATCAAAACCTTTCCAGCTAAAGGATGGTTAAAATCAATTTTAACACGTCCACCAGAAACAGACAAAACTCTTCCTTCACTGTTATCTGCTTTAAAAACCATTCCAGGCACAGGCTTAGTACCGTGTTTCTTAAATTCTGACAATGGGACTGTTTTTACAAATTCAGGCTTTCTTCCACCTAAACCATCTTTAGGCTTAATTTCCACGGTTTTCTTTTCACCTGCTTTCATATTAGCAAGCTCTTTGTCTAGGCCCTTCAATACTTGCCCAGCTCCCACTATAACGCATAAATCATCACCTTTGTCAAAAGTCTGCCCTGTTTCTTTAATCTTACCTTCATATTTAATTTTTACAAAATCTTTTTCCATTAAAACACCTCATATATACTACCAGTCTTTCATTTGACATTTATAAATATTATAGATGCGCATATAATGGGATGCGAGTTCCATACCAAGAGAAGGATTTATTCACACTTCTTGAAGAATCAGAGTATTTTGATCCTTTAGAGATAGATATACTAGATGCTATGGTGGTTCTAAAACATGATGGGAAGAAAGAAATCACCGCAAGCGAAGTATCAAAAGAAGCAGAAATGTCTGTGACAAACGCTTACAAGTATCTTTACTCTTTGAAAGAAAAAGGACTAGTAGAATTCCGAGCAGATAAGAAAAACAAGATTTTTTGGCTAGCAGAATCATCAAATCCGTTCCCTAGATTATTCAGTATAATCGGAGCAGAATTCTTAAGAAAGAAAAAATTATTCCAGCGATTGGAAAATGTTTATAATACACATGTAACTGACAAAGTCTGGAAAGGTCAACAACTAAAAGAAACATTTGAAGAAGGTTTTGCAGAAAGAATCGCATACATGTTCGATATAGCTAAAACAGAAATTTTAATAACAACAAAACAATTCTACAGTGATTATATTGTATTGGACGCATTGAAGCGTGCGATTGGAAGAGGAGTTAAAATAAAAATAATAACAGAAATCGCTGATCAAGAACTTTCTAAAAAGATGCAAGCTGTCGGTGTTCCATTAAAAATTGGATTCGGGCACGGACAAACAATTGTAGTCGATTCTGTCCACGGGTTAACATTAAATTTAAACGGAACATGTGAAATGTTTCTGAATTATAATACAGATTATAAAGCAAAGTTCGAAGACCTTTGGGAAAAGTCCGATTCATTTTAAAGACAGACGACTTCCAGTCGTCATTAAATGGTGATATTAAATGCAACAACAAGTAGAATTTGAAAACCACGGCCAGAAAATTTCCGGTATCTTACACATGCCTTCCAATCCCAACCCACCTATAGTTATTTTTTCTCACGGTTTCACAGGAAATAAAGATCGTCCATTATTAGTAACAGTAGCAAATGCTTTAGAAGAAGCTGGCTACGCAGTTCTAAGATTTGATTACAGAGGGAGTGGGAGATCTATTGGTAAGTTCGAAGATATGTCAGTTGGTGGAATGATAGAAGATTTACAAAAAGCAATTGATGTTGTTTCGAGAATGGAAACAGTTGACACAACAAAGATAGGAGTGTTGGGACATTCTCTAGGAGCATCAATGATAATTCTAACCACAGACCCACGAATCAAAGCAGCAGTATTAATCGCACCATGCGTTTACATGAAAAAATCATTTTCAAGAATTTTTGATAGATATTCAGAAAAGGGATGGGAAACAGATTTTTTCCGCCAAGGCTGGATTTATCTAAATAAACACAACGGATACAAAGTAACAAACGAATTCTGGAGCCAAGTAAAAATGATGGATATGACTAGAGACATACAAGATCTTAGAGTATCAAAATTAATCATTGGTGCAACAGGAGATCAAAATGTTGATCTAAAAGAACTTAGAGATTTATTTTATTCAGCAAGTGAACCAAAAGAAAAAGTAGAACTTCCAGGAAATCATAGTTTCCCTGGAATAGAACACACAACCGTCCCATCAATAATAAAATGGCTTAATGTTAATCTGAAGATTTAACAAATCAAAATTCCTGGTTTCTCAGGTTCAGCGCTTCTAGCTTTTCCTTCTTTAGAATCTTCAGCTAATTTTATTTCAACTGAACAATCAAATTCGTTTTCAATTTCTTTTATATTTTGTTTTATAATCGCTTGCTCGTCTTTAGCTGACAAAGTTAGTGATATTAAAGGCTTTCGTTTCTCAAGTTTCTGAACATAACCGACAATTTCCTTACCATATTTTTTCATTGGTGTAGCCATAATATCTTTCAGTATTTTATCTTTTTTTACCATATCATAAACTTTGTATTTCCAATCCGGAGATGTGAACAGTGTCAGCTCATTAAGTTTTTCCTTATTTAGTAATTTCATAACTGCTTTAATATCTCGTTTGATTTGTCCAATTAGTTCTTCACCTCTCTCAGCCTTCTTATCGATCTTTTTCTTGTCATCTTTTAACCATTTTTCAGTTGAAACAAATCCTTTCCCACCCCTTACTTCGTTCAACTCCTCAGCTAAATGTGGTACAAACGGATTTAACAAAATCGGTAACTTATCTAAAATCACTTTTTGAACTTTTTCAGAAGTTACTGGGGACAATTTTATAAATTCATTTATGAAAACCCCAAGTACCTGAACAGCTGTGTTCATTTCTAGATTCTCCAAACTGTCAGTAACATTTTGAATTGTGGAATTCCACCGAGATAATACATACTTGTCTTTAACACCTGTCCCTTCTTTTATCTCGTGGTAAAAGTCATAAATACGAGTTAAAAAGTTATACGAATTCCAAACTCCTTTATCATCCCATTCCATATCTTTTTTTGGATTTGCAGCCAACAACATAAACCATCTAGCTGTGTCAGCTCCATACTTGTCTGTGATCTCTTCAACCCCAACAACATTACCTTTAGACTTTGACATTTTCTCCCCGTCTTTCAAAACCATCCCTTGTGTCATTAATTTCTTGAACGGTTCATTTACTTTTGTCAATCCCAAATCCTTTAAAACTTTAGTAAGGAACCTTGCATACAACAAATGCAAAATCGCATGTTCTATTCCTCCAATGTATTGATCAATCGGCATCCAATAATCAGAAGTAAACGGCTTTTTAGAATTCTTAGAATCTGTATATCTAAAGAAGTACCAACTAGAATCAACAAAAGTATCCATCGTATCTGTTTCGCGTTTACTAACTTCTTTACATTTAGGACAAGGAACATTTACAAAACTCTCAGAAGTAGCTAATGGATTACCTTCTCCGAATTTTACATCTTCTGGTAAAACAACCGGTAGCTCTTTTTCAGGAACAGGAACTGCCCCACACTTATCACAATAAATAATAGGTATAGGTGTTCCCCAATATCTTTGTCGAGAAACTAACCAATCTCGTAATCTATAATTAATAGTTTTCCGACCCATTTTATTTTTCACAATATAATTAGTAATCTTTTGCAAAGCCTCTCTATTACCCATTCCAGAAAATTCACCAGAGTCAAAAAGTATTCCATCTTCAGTGTAAGCTTTGTCAGAATTAACAGGATCTGTTTTTTCTCCATTTTCAGAAATAACAAATTTCAAAGGGATATTATATTTCCGAGCAAATTCAAAATCTCGTTGATCGTGTGCATCAGCCATTACAATTCCGGTTCCATACATTAACGCAAAGTTAGCAACATACACAGGAACTTTTTCACCGTTAACAGGATTAACAACATCCACTCCTAAATAACAACCAAATTTGTCTTTCCCACCTGTTCGCTCAATTATACTTTGTTTTTTAATTTTTGATATGGTTTGTTTAACTTCCTTTTCATATTTTCCTTTAGCCAATTCTAAAACAAGCGGATGCTCTGGAGCTATAACCAAAAAAGTAACACTGTGGATTGTATCTGGTCGAGTTGTAAACACAGGTAATTTTTTACCATTTAAATCAAAATCAATTTCAACTCCTTCTGATTTCCCGATCCAATTTTTTTGCATCTCTTTTACTCGCTCAGACCATTCATCCAATTTATCAATATCTTTCAACAGTTTCTCAGCATAATCAGTAATCTTAAAAAACCATTGAGATAATTCTTTAGCTTCAACTTGGCTATCACATCTCCAACACATCCCATCTTCAACTTGTTCATTAGCTAAAACCGTCTTACAACCAGGACACCAATTAATTTCAGCTTTTTTCTTGTAAGCCAATCCCTTTTTCAACATTTGCAAGAACAACCACTGGTTCCATTTGTAATAATCTGGGCGACAAGTCACAACCATTCTATCCCAGTCATAACTCAAACCCATCAATTTTTGTTGGCGAATGATTTCTTTGATACATTTCTCTGTCCACTCCCATGGCTTTACTCCCCGTTTAATTGCAGCATTTTCCGCAGGTAACCCAAACGAATCATAACCCATAGGATATAGAATAGAAAAGCCTTGAAGTCTCTTGAAGCGCGCAAATGCATCCCCTAGAGAATAATTCCTAACATGCCCCATATGCAGCTTACCACTAGGATATGGAAACATCTCTAAACAGTAGAATTTCTTGCCCTTTTCTTTAGCTTTGAAGATTTTCCTATCTGCCCATTTCTTCTGCCATTTTTCTTCAATATGTTTATGTTCCATGAAATCAGTTCCCTTTATAAGAATTTATAAGTTACGGCCTATAAATCTAGAGTATCTGAAGATCAATGGCTACTATCCGAAAAAGACAGAATATCTGTCGAAAATTGTGCTCCCGTAACTCAGCTTGGATAGAGTGTCTGCCTTCTATCTTCAGGATAGAAAAACTGAATTGATGGTTAATACCATCTATTGTGAAGAAAGCAGAAAGTCGAGGGTTCAAAGGATCTTTTTCTTTTGAAAAAGAAAAACATCCATGAAAAAGAAAACCGAGAAATCGATCAGAAGATCCCTTCGGGAGCACCAAACCTTTTTATTGACTCAATAGGGTCAAAAAGCTTTACCAAAAATAAGAACGCTGATATTATGAAAATCCAACTAGACGAGTTAAAAGATCTCTGCATGAAAGTTATGAGAAAGTCGGGCTTAGATGAAAAAACATGTGAACTAGTATTAGAAGAATATTTAGACGGTGAATTAAGAAACAGCGATAGCCACGGAATCGCAATGATTAAAAAATTCGGCACAGGAACATCCCCAAATCTTCCAAAATGGGAAATTGAAAAAGACGAAGAAACATATATGCTCGTCAACGGAAATCAAAATTACGGACAATTAATATTAAGTGACATTCTACCGAAATTGATAGAGAAAACAAAAAAGAACAAAATAACAATGTTCGGGATGTACAATGCAAAATCATATTCTAGGCCAGGAACATATGCAAGAAAAGTTGCTGAAAGTGACTTGATAGGTATTATAATGAATTATAGTGGAAAAAATAGAGTGGCTCCATTCGGTGGTATCGATCCTATGTTAGGAACAAATCCAATAGGAATCGGAATTCCCGGAGACCCAAATATCGTTTTAGACATAGCAACTTCCAAGAGAAACTTCGCAATGGTTAGGGTGGCACAACGTTTAGGAAAACAAATACCAGAAGATTTAGCAGTTGATAAAGACGGAAACCCATCAACAAATCCAGATAAAATAATGGACGGAGCTCTGTACCCATTTGGCGGATACAAAGGATATGGATTAGGACTAACAATAGAAGTGCTAACACGATTGATGTTTAATCTAAAGGAAGTTCCGTGTAGAGGATTTTTCTTTATTCTAGTCGACCCAACAGCTTTCGGAGATTTGGAAACTTTCAAACAAAATGTAATTGATCTTGAAAATGAAATCAAAAATTCCCGGTCAGCTCCCAGACAAGAAATAAGAATTCCCGGTGAGCGCGGAGACAAACTAAAAGCAGAAGCTCTCGAACGAGGATGGATAGAAATCGATGATAAAATTATTGAAGAGCTGAAGGGATTGTTATGAGTACGTTCAAAATACTAGTAGACGGCATAGCTAAGAAATCCGACAAAGACTGGATAGCTTACCCAAACACAGTTTTAATAGAAGATTCAGGAAAGAAAATTCTTGTAGATCCTGGAATGAATGAAGAACTATTATTGAAAGGCATGGAAAGAGAAAATCTTTCTATCAACGACATTGATTTAATTTTCTTAACACATCACCACATAGACCACATTCTCAATATTAGATTATTCTCAAAGACTGATTTGTGTGATGGAGATGAATTCAACAAAGACGGAAAAATAATTATTCACGATGGGAAGATCCCAGGAACAAATATTCAAGTTATTAAAACACCCGGTCATGCAACTGAACATGCTAGTTTGGTAATGGACACAGACCAAGGAAAAGTGTGTATCGGTGGCGATCTAGTCTGGTGGGCAGCAGACAAAGAACAAAAAATTACTAGAGAGGATTTGCTAAATTTGGAAGATCCATGCGCAGTTGATATTAATCAATTAAAAGAAAGTCGAAAGAAAATCCTCGATCAGGTAGACTATATAATCCCTGGCCATGGGAAAATGTTTAAGGTGATTAAGTGAACCGTTCTGATGCCATTTCCTTATTGAAAGAAAAAATAACCGAACCAGTTTTAATCAAACATTCCTTAGCTGTAGGCGCAATAATGAAAGGTATTGCTTCTGAGATAGGAGAAAACCTCGAACTTTGGGAAGCTACCGGAATTCTCCATGACATCGATTTTCAGATCACTAAAGATAATCACAAAGAACATGGAATTCTAGCTCAAGAAATTCTAAAAGATAGTCTTCCTCAAGAAAACCTTTATGCAATAAAAGCCCACAACCACGAACACACAGGAGCTGAGCCTGTGGAAAAAATAGATTTTGCACTTATATCATCTGATGCTGTTTCCGGGCTAATAATAGCAGCTGCACTTGTCAGACCAGATAAACAACTTAGCGAAGTAAAAATCAAAAGCATAACAAAAAAATTCAAACAAAAAGATTTCGCTCGAGCATGTAGTCGTGAAAGTATGATGTTATACGAAAAACTCGGCCTTTCCCGAGAGCAGTTCTTTGAGATCGCTTTAGAAAGCCTAAAACAAATCCACGAAGAGTTAGATCTCTAGTTCAAAAGCTTTTTAACCCTCACAAAACAAATATTACTTGATAACATGACAATGATTTTAGGTATTATTTCTGGAAAGGGTGGAGTAGGTAAAACCACCACATCTATCAATTTAGCAGCTTCGTTAGCTGACAGAGGCTATCAAACTTTTCTAGTAGACGGAAACCTAACCACACCTAATGTTTCTCTTCATTTAGGAATCCCTCTTTACCCAGTTACTTTACACGACGTACTTAGAGGAAACGCAACAATAGATGAAGCAATTTATCATCATCCTTCTGGAGTTAAAGTAGTTCCAGCTTCTCTATCAGTAGAACATCTAAACGATCTAAACACAGATAAATTTCGAGAAGCAGTCCACCAATTAACAGCAAAAAAAGGAATAGTTGTAATTGACGGTTCAGCAGGTTTAGGAAGAGAAACTCAAGCAATCATAGATGTTGCAGATTCATTGGTTGTTGTAACAAATCCAGATTTACCAGCTGTAACAGACGCTCTAAAAGCAGTAAAAATTGCTAGACGAAACCGAAAGCATGTCACAGGAGTAATAATAAATCGAGTTCGAGGAAGAACACACGAAATGACAAAAGACGAAATAATGGATATGTTAAACATTCCAATTCTAGGTGAAGTTCGAGAAGATGTAAATGTTCCTCGTTCAATCGCAAACAAGCGTCCAGTGATTTATCACTCCCCGCGTTCAGTTTCCTCCCGCGATTTCAAGCGCACAGCAGCTGTCCTAATGAACGAGCCATATCAAGAAGAACAAATGGGCGTAGTAGAATCAATTCTAAATTGGTTACGATATTAATTTTTGGTACAGCTTTTTTGTTCGACCCAATAAAAAGGTGTGTAGAATCAATTCTAAATTGGTTACGATATTAATTTTTGGTACAGCTTTTTTGTTCGACCCAA
>Ga0233431_1000440_pt1 | contig 92354 bp, 85 predicted proteins | sample SI_118_April2016_FD_179867 | JGI IMG/M metagenome (GOLD analysis project Ga0233431, IMG submission 179867) | Seawater microbial communities from Saanich Inlet, British Columbia, Canada - SI_118_April2016_200_MG | ecosystem: Environmental > Aquatic > Marine > Inlet | place: Canada: British... | reverse complement strand
TCAGTCAGACCTTGAAAGTAGGCGTATAAAACAGCATTTTCTGGATATTGCATGGCTTCTTCTCCTTCAATGAGAGGCAACCATGCTATTTTACAGCCTTTACTCTTTTTTCATGCGTAAGCCCTGTCATTGCTAAAAGTCACTGGGTACTCGTAGATATGCGATGATTTCTTTTGCACGGGGTGGGTTTTGCGAGAAGGCTAACTGACCGTTAATTACTAAGTGTGGCAAACTGATAGGATTGTGCTTTGATAGGTTTGCTATATCGTTGATCTCTTCCAGAGTGTAGGGAATCTTTGTCTGCTTAATTGCATCTTGGACAGTTTGACGCATTTTTTTGTAGCGGCAACAGGTTGGAGTGCCGATCAGGGTGATTTTATGCTCAAGCATCTAGATTACAAGGTTGAAGATATAGCCGGTGATAATGATGGCTATGGCTAAAATTGTGATGAAAAGGGCGATAAGTTGTGGCTTTAGCACACGGCGCAAGATAATTAATTCGGGGAGGCTTAGGGCGACGACGGACATCATAAAGGCGAGGGCTGTACCGAGTGCTGCGCCTTTTTCCATTAAAGCGTGGACGACGGGGATGATTCCGGCTGCATTTGAATAGAGCGGAATGCCGAGTAGTACGCCAACGGGGACGGACCACCAGGCATCTTTGCCGAGTATCCCTGCGAGGGCGCTTTCGGGGACGTATCCATGAATCCCGGCGCCGATGGCGATGCCGATGACAACGTAGAGCCAGACTTTCCCGACGATCTCTTTTGTGCTCTCCCACGCTATTTGAAAGCGTTCTGTCCACGAGGGTTTGTAGTTGGGGGTATCGATTTGCCCGGCTTTGACTTGCCAGACAAAATCTTCGACATAGCGTTCCATATTTAAGCGTCCGATGAGCACCCCAGCCAATACTGCAATGAGCAAGCCGCTGACAAGATAGAGTCCGGCTACTTTCCATCCGAATAAACCGAAGAGCATTACCAAGGCAATTTCGTTGACGACGGGGGTCGCCGTGAGAAAGGAGAAAGTCACGCCAAGCGGGATGCCAGATTCGACAAATCCGATAAAGAGGGGGACTGCCGAACAAGAGCAGAAGGGGGTGATGACGCCAAGTAAGGCGGCGAGGGCGTTTCCGACGCCTTCGCGTTTGCCGCCGAGCCATGCGCGAGTTTGTTCGGGACTAAAGAAGGAGCGCAAGAGAGTGATGAGGAAGATCATTCCGCCAAGCAGCAGGATGATCTTGGGAACATCGTAGAAGAAAAAGGCGAGCGCTTCACCTAAATGCGAACCTTCTGGCAAACTGAATAGCCCGTAAGCAAGCCAATTGGCGAGCGGTTCGACGATGTTGTACGCTAGCAGCCATAAAATTGCGACACCGCTAACAAGCAACCAACTGCGGGAATCTTGCTGTGGTTGGGATGTTGCTGTACTCATCTCAGGCAGCCTTTTGGGCTTCGTTTAACCATGTGGTTACTTCGGCGGGCGAGGGGATGCGTCCGTAGCTGACGACTTTTTCGTTAATTACTAAGCCAGGGGTGGACATGACACCATACGCCATAATTTCCGGGTATTCTGTTACTTTAACGATCTCAGCTTCAAGGTCGAGAGCGGACACGGTTTTGCGGCTGATTTGTTCCAAGCGTTTGCAGTTGGCGCATCCTGTTCCTAAAATCTTTACGGTTAACATTATTATTCTCCTGTGGGTGTAATACAATTTGGGCAACGACATTCTTCGGGCATACTGGGCGGAACCAGATTTTCTATCCCGTTGAGCGTGGCTGCTTGTTGGATAAGGTCGAGCAGAGCGGGGTTTTTTAGCTGATGGTAGATAAAGCGCCCTTTGCGACGACTTTCGATGATCTCGGCTTTGCGTAGCGCCATCAGGTGTTGTGAAATATAGGCTTGGCGGTAATTGAGCCTAGCTTCAAGATGACAGACGCAGGTTTCTTCTGTGCCGATTGCAAGCAAGATTTCGAGCCGTGCGTTGGGGGCGATGGCTTGCAAAAAGCTGCTGATTTTTTCGGTGGGTGATTTTGATATATTCATAATCTTGAATGTATTGTAGCACCAAACGAAATAAATTTGTCTTGAAGTTGGGGTGACTTTTGTCTTTTTTAGCGCGAATTGCGCGAATAAAAGCTTTGGATATGTGTTTTGGGATAGGGTGTTTTAGATACTGTCACCGCATGGGAATTAATTCCCATGCGGTGACAGTGCAAATCCGATAAATCGGACTCATGTCTTTGAAATTGAGCCGACTTTAGTCGGCTTTGGCTGTGTAGCACGGACGTTTACGTCCGTGCGGAGATGGTGATTTTTTGAACTTGCGGTATACTCCTGCCTGTCTTAGAAACTAGCAAATTACTTAACTAATAAACTATTCAACTACCTAACTAAACCATGAAACAACTCCTCCAAAACCTGAAAACTGGACAAGCCATTATCGAAGAAGTCCCTGTCCCCAGCCCGCGCAAGGGCATGGCATTAATCAAAACATCTGCGTCCCTCGTCTCTGCCGGAACCGAACGGATGGTGGTCGAATTTGCCGAAAAGAATCTTGTTGGCAAAGCGCGTTCGCGCCCCGATCTCGTCAAGCAGGTCATCGACAAGGCCCTCCGCGAAGGGCTGCTCAACACCGCTCAAGCTGCCTTCAACAAGCTCGATGAGCCGATGGCGCTGGGCTATTCTTCGGCGGGAGCCATCGTCGAACTCGGCGAAAATATGGATGGTTTCCACGTCGGGCAGCGCGTCGCCTGTGCGGGTGGCGGATACGCTTCCCACGCCGAATATGCCGTCGTGCCGCGCAATCTGCTTGCGCCCATTCCCGATCATCTCGATTTTGAGAGTGCCGCTTTTGCCACCCTCGGCGCAATCGCCTTGCACGGTTTTCGCCTCGCAGAGCCGAAGTTGGGCGAGAGTGTTGCCGTGATCGGGATCGGTTTATTAGGATTGATGACGATGCAGTTGGCGGCTGCGGCGGGATGCCGAGTCATCGGCATTGACGTGGATCCCAAACGGGTAGCACTCGCCGAAACGCTCGGGTTTTCAGCTTGCTCCCGCGCCCAAGCGGAAGATTCCGTTCAGGCGTTTACCGTTAATCGCGGCGCAGATTCGGTGGTGATATGCGCTGACACCCCATCCAATGATCCGGTAACGTTGGCAGGTTCAATCGCGCGCGACCGCGCAAAAATCGTCGCAACGGGCGCTGTCGGGTTGGAATTCCCCCGTAAAATTTACTTCGAGAAAGAACTATCCTTCATTAATTCCCGTTCTTATGGACCGGGGCGTTATGATTCCCTTTACGAAGAAGGCGGCGTGGATTATCCGATTGGCTACGTTCGCTGGACAGAGGGGCGCAATCTTGAAGCAGTCGTCGAGTTGATGGCGGCTGGCAAGCTGGATGTTGCGCCGCTGATTACGCACCGTTTGCCGATTGAAAAAGCAGAAGAAGCTTACGAGATTATCACGGGCAAAAAAGAAGAGCCCTTTATTGGCGTGTTGTTGACGTACGCAGAAGGAAAGAAGAAAGAAGAAAGAAGAATTGAGTTTCCTGCTGTCACTCGTCACGCATCACTCGTCAAATTAGGTGTTATTGGTGCCGGTCTCTACGCCAATGCCACCCTCTTGCCCGTCCTGAAAAATACCGAAATGGAACTCGTCGGCATCGCCTCGGCGGGTGGACTAAAAGCCCAACACTCTGCAAAGAAATTTGGTTTCAGGTACGCCACCTCGAGCGCGGATGAGATCATCAACGACGAAAATGTGAACACCGTCGCTATCCTGACGCGCCACGATCTTCATTCTGAATTGCTCATTAAAGCACTAGAAGCTGGAAAACACGTCTTTGTTGAAAAGCCGTTAGCCGTCAATGCCGAGCAACTCGCAAAAGTCGAAGAATCCCTCACTTGTCACTCATCACTCATCACCGTCGGCTTCAATCGCAGATTTGCACCTTTAGCAAAAAATCTTGCTGAATTCTACGCCGACCGCGTTGAACCGATTCACGTTCATTACCGCATCAATGCTGGCTATATCCCACTCAAACATTGGCTGCACGACCCCGAACAGGGCGGCGGACGAATCATCGGCGAAGGCTGTCACTTTATTGACTTTGTGACCTTTTTGGTTGGAGAATCGCCCATCAGCGTCAGCGCACATGCTTTGCCCGACAATGGAAAATACCGCGAAGATAACGTCTCGATGATCTTCACTTTCCCCGATGGCTCGATCGGCGTAGTCGATTATCTTGCCAATGGCGATAAATCTGTACCCAAAGAACGCGTCGAAGTCTTCGGCGGAGGCAAAGTTGCCACGCTAAATGATTATCGCTCGCTAGAAATGGTACACAACGGAAAACGCAAAACCATCAAAAACCGTCTCGGTCAAGATAAAGGCTGGAAGGATGAAATGCTTGCTTTGGCAGAAGCCGTCAAAACGGGCGAGCCACCAAATCCTTACGAGCAACTCATCGGCGTGACCAAAGCCAGCTTTGCGGCAGTTGAGTCTTTGCGGAATGGGGAGAAGGTGAAAATTTAGGCATGGGTATTGAGCCGTGGGAAGTTCTAGATTCTAAATATTTGCATGAGAGAGCTCGAGTTGATATTTGTCGTGTAAATGGCAAAACCATTGAACCTGTAATGCTTGAATTTGGCACTTGGGTGACTATTGTTGCTATTACCAAAAATAAAGAAGTTGTGCTGGTTAGGCAATATAGGCATGGTGTTCAAAAGATTTTATTAGAACTTCCCGGTGGTGGCGTTCATCAAGAAGAAACGCCTTTGGAAGCCGCGAAAAGAGAATTACTAGAAGAAACTGGTTATACAAGCGATACTTTTGTGCAAACAGGAATTGTCTCGCCGAATCCATGCAATCATAATAATCAAGCAGTTTCTTTTTTAGCATTGAATGCAGAGAAAATTAGTGAACAAAACTTGGACGATACTGAAGAAATACAGGTTTCTCTAAAACCTTTGGAGGAAGCTGTTCAATGGATAAAAAGCGGGGAATTATTGCAGTCTTTGCATGTTAGTGCCTTCTTTTTTGCTTTATCCTATATGGGATTTTTAGACTAAATGTCACTTTCACGCCCTTCTCGACTTTTCAAGATCATTCATCATCTCGGCTTCACTCAAGTCGGGTTGTTTGCGCTTTATAAACTTGGTCTAAAAATGGGATATTACCGCTGGGGGATAAACCAAGAAATGAAAATTGAGCACCGAATACTGAAGACTCTCTTCACTCTCCCCACTCGCGAAGAACTCTTAATAATTTTAAGCAATGAAGGTAAAAAGACCCTCATCACCGAAGCCAATTACATTGTAGATGGAAAATTCCGCATCTTCGGTAGCGAGTTAGTAGACATCAAGCTCGATTTCTATCATCCCCTCTCACACTGGATAGATTACGAAACCCACAAAGCCCAAATCCCGCACACTGAATACCGAAAACTGAATACTGCCCTGAACTTGCCTCTTGCCACTTGCGACTTGAAACTCCCTTGGGAACCCGCCCGCTTTGGTTGGGCATTCACCCTCGGACGTGCCTATCGCGTTAGCGGTGACGAAACATATGCTCAAACCTTTTGGCGATACTTCGAGATATTTGACCAAGCCAATCCTGTCAACATGGGACCGCACTGGATGAATGGACAGGAAGTCGCCATTCGTCTGATGGTTTTCGTCTGGGCAGCGCAGGTTTTTGATGATTCAATAGACTCAACGAGTCAGCGGAAAGAACGCTTGGCGCAATCGGTTGCAGAACATGCTGCCCACATTCCTGCTACTTTGCTTTATGCCCGCTCACAAAACAATAATCATCTCACCAGCGAAGCGGCGGGATTGTATACAGCAGGATTAGCTTTGTCCGAATATCCTGAAGCGGAAAAATGGCGCAAGATGGGCATCAAATGGCTCAACTGGAGCTTTGAAAATCAGATTGACGCGAATGGGGAATATATTCAGCGGAGTGTGAATTATCATCGTCTGGTTTTGCAATTAGCATTATGGGTGAATTCTTTATCCACGAAGGAACACGAAGTTCACGAAGAAAAAATAAAACTTGGCGCTGCTTCATGTGCTTCATGGATGACAAAAAAGTCTCAAGAAAACCTTGCTAATGCAACGCGCTGGCTGGCGGAATTGACCGATCCCATCTCTGGTAACGCCGTCAATCTTGGCGCAAATGATGGGGCGTATCTTTTCTCTCTCGCCAATGGCGACTTCCGCGATTTTCGACCTGTCGTCAATGTAGCGTCACAGACCTTCCTTGGCGAGAAGCCTTTTGACATAGGTGCATGGGATGAGATGAGTTTATGGTTGCAATGTCAAAACGAGAAAACCGAAGAACGGGATAACCAACTTGCAACTTGCACCCTGCAACCTGCTCCTTCCACTTGGGCACACCTCCGCGTCGCAGATGGCAATCTCCGCCTCGCGCATGCTGATCAACTTCACCTTGATCTCTGGTGGCGTGGAGAGAATATTGCCCTCGATCCCGGTACTTATCTTTATAATGCCGCAAGCCCTTGGGATAACCCTCTCCCCGGAACAGAATTTCATAATACCGTCATGGTCAACAATCAAGACCAAATGACCCGTGCCAGCCGCTTCATGTATTTGGATTGGTCGCGGGGTCAGATGATTGAGCAATCAGATGATCGGGTTATCGCTGAGCATGATGGCTATCGTAAGTTGGGCATTATACATCGCCGCTCGGCTTCTTTTTCGGAAAATATCTGGCGAGTTGAAGATAATTTTGTTGCGCATAGCCAGGAAAGTGTTCGCAGTTATAGACTTCACTGGCTTTTGTTGGATGGCGAATGGGAAGTAGAGAGTAGAGATGAGAGAATAGAGATTGGTCTTAAATTACCGCAAGGGCTTATGAATATCACCCTTCACTCACTACTCATCACGCATCACTCATCACCTTTCTCCATTGCTCGTGCAGGAGAACTTCTCTATGGTGATGCCGAAGTCCCGCTCACCCGCGGCTGGTACTCTCCGACCTATGGTGTTAAAATCCCTGCGCTCTCCCTCGCCCTCGAAGTGACAACCTCCGATGCAGTACAATTTACCACCGAATTCCAATTCCCTAATCCCTAATTACCTGATCCCTATTTCCTGACCCATGCATATTTTGATCATCCATCAAGCCTTTGCCGCGCTCAACGAACCTGGCGGAACCCGCCACCACGAACTTGCTCGTTATCTTGTTCAGCGAGGGCATCGCGTCACGATTATCGCCAGCCCTGTCAGTTATATTACAGGCGAAGCCCCCCCCCAGCCCCCCCCGTTTTCTTCGAAAACAAGGGGGGAGCCAGAGATTGTCCGTGCCTACGTCTATCAGGCGCACCATAAATCTTTTGTGCATCGCGTTTTGGCTTTCCTTTCTTTCATGGCATCGTCTTTTTTTGTGGGATTGAAAGTCAAAGATGTGGATTTGATCTGGGGAACGTCACCGCCAATTTTTCAGGGGATCACGGCTTGGGCATTGTCTCGTTTAAAGCGGATCCCCTTCCTTTTTGAAGTCCGTGATTTGTGGCCTGCTTTCGCTATTTCGGTTGGGGTGCTGAAGAACGGCATCCTGATTGGGGCATCCGAGTGGCTGGAGCGTTTTCTTTATCGTGGTGCAGATCGGGTGATGGTCAACAGCCCCGGGTACGTTCAGCACGTAAAGGACTTGGGTGCGAAGCGCGTCGAATTAGTCCCCAACGGCGCAGATGCCGGGATGTTTGATCCTGTTCGGCGAGGGGCAGATTTTCGTCAATCCCATTTATTGAGTGATAAATTTGTAGTTCTATACGCGGGCGCGCACGGATTCTCGAATGACCTTGGCGTTGTTTTAGATGCGGCCAAAAAGATCGAAAAGCGACCGATCCAGATCGTTTTGCTTGGGGACGGGAAGGAAAAGGCGAGTTTGCAGGCTAAGGCAAAAGAAATGGAATTGAGAAATGTGAGCTTTGTTGATTCTGTGCCCAAAAGTGAGATGGCAAATGCGCTCGCAGCATCAGACGCTTGCCTGGCGATATTAAAGCCGATCGAGTGGTATAAGGCGACCTACCCAAACAAGGTTTTTGATTATATGGCGGCGGGGAGGCCGATAGTTTTAGCGATAGATGGGGTGATCCGTGAAGTCGTGGATGCGGCTGGTTGTGGTGTTTTTGCTGAACCGGGGGATACGGATTCTTTGGCAGCGGCTATTTTAAGTTTAGCAAAAGATGATGCGCGTAGCCGAGAAATGGGGTTGGTAGGACGAGCGTATATAGAAGCGCATTTTGACCGCGCTGCCTTGGCAGAAAAGTTGACCGAGCTTTTGGAAGAGATGGTGGGGGAGTTATAGCCTGAGTTTCGTATAAGGGTTTTTGAGAAGAAATGATGCGAAAATAGCCACATATTGCACAGGGTAGCAAGGCACTTAGCGTGGAAACTGATATCGAGTTGAAAAATCTAAAATCTAACGCGAATTGCGCGAATTTGGCGAATGCCGCGAAAAAACCTTAAAAATTCGTGTTTTTCGCTTTTTTCGCGCTTTTCGCGTTAAAAAAGCGATAGTTTAGAGTGGTTGCTAGCCATTTCAGGACTCAAAACACCCTGTGTAAAAAAATAGATTTTGTCTTATCCGAAACTGACGCTATAGGTATTTCTCGCCCTTTTTCCGAGTACGAATTTCTTTAGCGGGGAGACCATAAGCTATTGTATTGGGTGGAATTTCTTTAGAGACTAACGATGCTGCGCCAATGACACTATGTTCTCCAATTTTGATTCCATGTAGAAGGGTTGCGCCAATCCCAATTGCGCTGTAATTGCCTATATTACAATCTCCGCCCACAGTAACGCCCGGCGCAAGGCTGGAGAAATCGCCCAGGCTTGAATCGTGATCTAAGATGGAATTTGTATTAAGGATGCAAAAGTTGCCCAGCGTAGAGCCAGGATTGACAGAAACGCCGGCCATGATAACTGTACCTTCGCTGATCTTTACATCTTTAGCAATAGCCGTTTTGGGATGAATGGTAGTGGGGAAAGAAAGTCCAGAATAACTCTCATTAAGGCGATTTGCCGCCTTTGAGCGGATGAAATTATCACCAATTGCAATAATGATGCCTTTGATCGCGTGTTCTTTGATCAGCTTTGGTAAATCTTCTTCTTTGCCCAAAAGCGGATAACTCAAAAGCGGCTCTTTTTCTGCCAAATTCTGATCTATGATCCCGACCAGATTATATTTGCCTTCCTGTTCTACGATATCGACGATAACTTTGGCATGACCACCAGCGCCAAGGATAAGGATATTTTCCATATTTTTCTCCATGCGCAAAAGTGTAGCATAGTTTTTCTTGCTAGAATCGCGATTCTAGGATTTGAGCACAGGTATAATCCCCTAATAATTTTAGTGTATAGGAGCTTTTCAATGGTCAAAGGTACACAGAGTGGGTTGTCAGAATGAGCAAACAGATAAAAAGCAAAAACTGGCGCATGGGCATAGCGCGTTTTTTGATCGCTGCGGTGATCGGATGGAATTTGCAGGTCGCTTATGTTTTTCTTCTTTTTCCCGAACGTTTTCTTTCTGGATTCGAGTTGAGTGGTTTGCCGGGAGAAGCCGCCATGCGCGGAATGGCGGTCTTGTTTATGATGTGGAATGTGCCTTATCTAGTGGCGTTCTGGAATCCGCGAAAATACCGCGTATCTTTAATTGAAGCGATTGCAATGCAAAGCATCGGCCTTATTGGAGAGAGTTTTATTCTCTCAACATTGGGTACGGGGCATGCACTATTGCGTACTTCTATTATTCGCTTTATTATTTTTGATGGTGCGGGGTTGATTTTTCTGATCGGCGCTTTTCTTCTAACGAATAATTATTCTCGTAAATGAGCAATAGAAAGGATAATGATGACAAAATCTAACCTCCTGTGGGATGATCCCGCTTGGCAGCAAAAAGCCCGTGCTTGGATTCGCTCAGAGGCAAGTCTCAATGATATTCAACTTATAGGCGAGATAGAACAACCACATATCCGGCATTGGTCTACGGTGATATCTGTAGAATCTGACCAAGGGATGATATTTTTCAAAGCTGTCGCACCAGAGACAATAAGCGAGATTCCACTGACTGAAAAACTTGTTGAATGGTATCCCGATGATATGCTGGAACTCATCGCTGTCGATGCCAAAAATGGTTGGCTGTTGATGCGAGATGGCGGTGAACAACTGCGGTCATTGATCCGTCCAACAAAGGATATCAAACCCTGGGAGCCGGTTATTCGGCGTTATGCAGAATTGCAGATCGGGCTTAGCGAACATCTTGACGAGATGTTGAGCACAGGTATCCCTGATCAGCGCCTTGCTAAATTACCTTCGATTTATACTGAATTACTGGCAGATGAAGAAAGCTTGATGCTTAGGCAGGAAAAAGGTTTGAGTTCCGATGAGTTTTTGAAATGCCAAAACTTACAGACTCGATTTGAGCAAATTTGCGCTGATTTAGCTGCTATAGGAATCCCCGAATCGCTCAATCACGGCGACTTTCACGATGCCAATGTGTTGGTCAAAGACGGCCATATTACCTTTTTTGATTGGGGCGATGCGGATATAACCCATCCTTTTCTTTCCCTACGTACCTTTTTCGTTAGCATTGAAATGTCACTCGATCTGGATGAATATGCCTTTACGCCAGAGATGGCAGAATTGCTTAATATTTATTTGAAGCCATTTGAGAAATACGCGTCTAAAGATGATTTGTGCAAAGCTTTCGATCTCTCAAAACCAGTTTCTTCAATTGTAAAAACGATGTCATGGAAAGAAAGCATTATTCGTATGGATGAAACGATGCGCCCTGAATATGCCTGGATTGTTCCTGAATTGCTGCGTGAATTTCTGTATCATATGAGCTTCCTAGATGGACAGGTATAATACCCAAATCAAATTTCATCATAATATCGGCAATAAACTATGGGACATATTTTCATCAGCTACAGCCATAAAGATAAAGACTACGTCGAGAAACTCGAAAAGAAACTCATCGACGAAGGTTTCGATGTTTGGATCGACCACCGTATTGACTATGGTGCGCAATGGCCTAAAGAAATTCAAAAAGCATTAGATACTTGTGATGCTTTTATCGTTATTGTTTCTGAAAATGCCTACAAATCGAAGTGGGTACAAAACGAAGTTGCTCGTGCAGATAGAAAAGGAAAACCTTTCTTTCCGCTTCTGTTAGAAGGCGATGCCTGGCTTGTGATTGAAGCTTTTCAGTATGTGGATGTTCGAGATGGCTCTCTTCCTCCGACCAGATTTTATGAGCATCTTAGAGGATATCTTGCATATGTTGAAACCCCTTCATCTCATTTTTTAAGGCAAAAAAATATTACCAATGATTTACTGACGAAAAACAAGATATTGGGAGAAGATGATAGAAAACAAAAAACCGTTACGTTTTTATTTTATGGATACGAAAGGAATTTTGATACAGACAGCTTTATTTGTACAATCATCTTTTCTGTAATTAGTACGGAGCTTATTGGTACTCCTTATGAGGTTGCGAAGACTTATAGATTCCAAATAAGCCTTACTAGTCGGTTGATGAGTTTTTGGAATATACCCAATGCCTTGGAGCTTGGACAAAACAAGATTTCGGATGAAATGATTAAGATTGCGCTTCAAAGTGCCGAAGAGTATATATCTTTATTGATAAGAAGCGGAGAGATTTTAGATGATAGGTTGCAGCCATGGAACCGAACTACGGAAAATTCTCCTGAAACATGTCCATATAATTTAGCGAACGTTGATTACCCTAAGAAAATGTCCTTTGTTGTTGAGCTTGCTGATTTTCCCGATAGTAATGGTGAAAATATAAGAAAAATGAAAGATGAAATTGAAGGTCTAAAGAAGAAACTAAACAAGGTTGAAAGTGCGCAACCTAAACGTAATCCTTTGCAGCCTCGTCCTGGACAGAAGGATGTTGGTTGGAATATAAAGAAATAGATTTATATTGTGTTTTTTTTTGAAGAAAATCATTATTTGAATTCAAAGGATACCTCATGACCCAAACCTACGACACCATCACCCGAAACCTGACAGGTCTTTAAGACCTGTCAGGTTTGACTCCAAAGCCAACCAATATGCCCAACCCAGAAGCTCTTCAATATGGCACTTATTACCATATCTACAATCGTGGTAATAATGGTGAAAATATTTTTAGGGAAAAACGTAATTACCAATACTTTCTGGATTTGTACACAAAGCACGTTGCTCCTTTTGTTGATACTTATGCCTACGTTCTTTTGCGCAATCATTTCCATTTTTCAGTAAGAATCAAGGAGAAAGAAGAAATTTTAGGAGATAACCAAAACTTGACAGGTTTTCGAGACTTATCAGGTTTGTCTGAAAGACTTCCTAGTCAAAAATTCGCCAATTTATTCAATGCCTACGCAAAATCAATCAACAAATCCTATGGTCGCAGCGGGGCGTTATTTGAACGACCTTTTGGTCGTAAACTCATAACAGGTGAAGCGCACCTTTTTCATCTGATCAAATATATTCATTTCAATCCGCAAAAGCATGGTTTTGTCACTGATTTCAGGGAATGGCAGCATTCCTCTTATCAATCTCTGATTTTACCTTTGCAGACGAAACTAAATCGTGATGAAGTGCTTATAATTTTTGGCGGACTTACTGCTTTTGAAAAAGAGCATACCTACGAAGTGATAGATAAGGATTTCCTGCTAAACTTTATTGGAGACGATGTAGACTAGAAATCAAAGACCTGACAGGTTTTAAAAACCTGTCAGGTCTTCTTCATCAAGAACATTCGCGCAATTCGTGTTGAAAAACTAAACCAAAGGAAAAAATATGACAAAAACCTACGACACCATCATCATCGGTTCAGGCGCAGGCGGACTGACCGCCGCTGTAGCCCTTGCCCAAGCCGGGCAAAAAGTACTTGTCTGTGAGCAGCACGGCAAACCTGGCGGTTGGACACACTCTTTCACCCTTAACGGTTATAGATTTAGCCCGGGTGTGCATTATATCGGCGGGATCGGTCAAGGCGGTTCTCTTGACCGCACTTATCGTGGTTTAGGCGTTTCCGCCGACCTTGCTTTTTGCGAACTTAATCCCGATGGTTACGACCATATCGTTATCGGCGATAAGCAATATGATTTTCCCAAAGGCAAAGAAAATCTCAAAACCAAACTTACCGAATACTTCCCGCATGAAGCCGAGGGCATCACTGGCTATATTGATATGGTCGATAAAATGGTCACTGGTTTGGGCAACTTAGGTAAGGTCAAAAATCCCGCCACTGCGGTCAGGGCAGCTGGCAGCACGATGTCTATTATGCGTTGGGCCACTCGCTCCGGGCAGGATCTAATCGAGCATTTCATCACCGATCCCCTTTTGCGCGGCATTCTTGGCGGGCAGGCTGGCGATCATGGCGTCCCGCCTTCGCAAGTCTCCGCTTTTGTGCAGGCCGGCATTATGCATCATTATTTCAACGGCGGATACTATCCGAAGGGTGGGGCATTTGCTATTCCCAAGGCATTCGTTCATGCGTTGAAGCAAGCCGGGGGTGAGATTCGTCTCAAAACTTCGGTCGAGAAAATTTTGCTCGAAGATGGAAAAGTAAGGGGTATCCGACTCGCTGATGGGGAAGACATCCAGGCAAAAAATGTTATTTCTAATGCGGATCCAGAGATCACCTTCGGCAAATTAATTGGTCGGGAATCCCTGAGCCAAAAGCTCGTTAACAAGCTGGATCGCGTGACGTATTCGGTCTCTGCCCTGAGCTTGTTCTTTGCAGTGGACATGGACCTCCGCGCCGCTGGGCTGGATTCCGGCAACTTCTGGCTCTACGACGATGAGGATGTGGACGGAGCTTACAAGCTCGGGTTGACAGATTATGCACTAAAAGCGGATATGCCTTCTTCGATGTTCCTGACCGTGACCACGCTCAAAGACCCTTCAAAAATGCACTCAGGCCACCACACTTGCGAAGCCTTCACCTTTGTAGATTATAGCGCTTTTGAGCAATGGTCTGAATCTAAAAAGGGTGAACGCCCTGCCGCTTATGAAGCTGAAAAAGAAGAATTAGCTGAGAAACTTTTTAAGAAACTTGAAAAACATGTCCCGGGCATCAGCAAGCATATTGTCTACTGGAGTTTATCAACGCCACTGACGAATGAACACTATATCAACGCGACGCGCGGCAACCAATATGGTATTGCCAAAAGTCGCCGCCAAGTTGGGCCGGGTGCTTTCCCCATTAGAACTGAAATTGATGGTCTCTTTATGTGCGGCGCAAGTACGCTCAGTCATGGTGTTGCGGGCGCAACGCGCTCTGGGTTGGCGGCAGCGGCAAATATTCTGGATTGTAGTACATCTGATCTGCTTACGCAGAATGGTCCACCGATGGAAATTTACCCATCGGATGATATTTCAAAATGGCCTGAGCATCTGCAAAAGAAAATTGCACGAGGGGTGGAAGAGAAAAGCTAAATCAAAAGGACGAGCATTTACTCGTCCTTTTTTAGATATCATTTAGACATCATCTGGTGGCGGTGGAGGTAAGTCGGGCCCTTTTTCTCTCGGCGGCTCGAAGTAAATATCTATGCAAGCCTCTGCAGATGTTACAGTGTTATCGCTGTATAGCCCTGAAGCAGTAGCGCAATTTTGCATCGTATTGCCTATATCTGAGCTTTGAATACGATGATACCCCACACAAGTAAAGGATGCGCTTAGCATTAGCATTTCGGGGTATTTACATTCCAATTCATCCAGCATAGGATCTGAGAGAGTGAAGGGTGCGCTGAGCAATACATTTCCTGTGTTGGTTGCATTAAACGAGAAAACAATTATTTCATTTGGATTTGTGAAGTTCGTTGGTGTTCCTGATTTGCTCAGGGAAATCTCAGGAGATACTTCAAGCACGACTTCAAAACTGTCGGGATTTGATTCAGCTCTCCCTGAAGAAGCTGTAGCAGTGTTCCGGATGATGCCGGCAGCCACATCATCGGCTGTGGTGGTATAACTTGCTGTGCAGGTCATGTTTTCGCCGGGTAAGAGTCCGCCAGACGGGCATGCGACTGCGACCATATTGTCACTAATCGTGATCGGCCCATTGGCTTCAGCGTTGCTTGTGTTCGTCACTAAATACGTGTATTTAATTTCTTCTCCAGCTTCCATGAAATAATCGGGTGAGCCGCTCTTTTCCAGACTGAGTTCAACTGGCGGTGGATCGTATTTGACCGTGACGCTATCACTTACAGATGGGTAATAATCTGTTCCACCATCGCATGCGCCACAGCAAGCACCGGGTTCATAATAAGTTGCCGATATGGTAGCAGTATTAACAACTTCGCCTGCGGCAATATCTTTTTCCGTGATGATATGTGTTCCTGTGCAGGTTGTTTTCCCTGAACAATTATCGCTTGCACCGCAGCCGTACTCAAAATTATCGTTTAGCCCATCTTCCAGGCCCGGGCAAGTGATTTCTATAAGGTCATCTGTAATTGAAATATCATCAAGGCAGCGTTTTGATGTGTTTTCAACAACGATAGTGTAGGTGATTTCCTCGCCTACTTCGCGAAATTCCATTGGCTCTGCAGATTTGGTGATCTTGAGACCTTCATCAAATAAAGGACTAGCCAAGAAATCATCTGTACAGACATTGCTGAATAGCAACCCCACCACCAGTGTTGAAAAAACGAAAATTCTGAATCCCCGTGTCTTGTTCATTGTGTGCCTCCCGATTCTGAGATATAGAAGATTATACAAAAATGAAGATTTACTCTTCAAATACGCTTCCTCATGTAGTTTCCGTGTTCTTTATCCTCATCTATTTGTGTTTCATGTATTGATCTCTTAGCAGGTACAATAAGTTGCTTGCATTGGCATTTTATATTACTGGAGGTAATTTTGTATCCTACGCTTTTTACTTTAGGTGAAATTGGAATTCGTTCATCTGTCGTCTTTCTGGTTTTGGGTATCATCGCTGGTATTCTTCTTGGCTGGAGAGAAGCTAGGCGCGTTGGTATTTCTGATCGAGAATTCCACCTGTACTGGATATCTGCTATCCCCCTGGCTTTGCTCTTTGGTGTGTTGAACGGCCTCATCTTTAGAGTTGGCTTTTGGAATGCCTTGGATAACCTGGAGCATGCTTTATCCAATGGATTGGTCTCTTTTGGTGCTGCTTTGGGCTTGCTTCTATGGGGCTATCTCCTTTTTTCAAAGCTCTCTAAATTTAAAAAGCCAATTGGCTTGGTCTTGGATACCATTTCTCTTATATTGCCTTTGATTTTAGGGATTTATCGTATCGGGTGTCTGCTGAATGGGTGTTGCCATGGTTTAGAAACAGATAGTATTTTTGGTATAGTTTTACCTGGAGCATTTGGTATATGGGCAAAACGTTTCCCGACTCAAATTATGCTCATGGTTTTCAACTTTGCGCTTTTTGCCTGGCTTTGGTCACGACGAGAGAAAAAAGCATTTGAAGGCAGCCTGACATTTTCTTTCTTGATCATCTACTCTTTTGGGCGCTTATTGATTGATTCTCTACGCACGCTGCCACGTGTGCTTGGCCCCTTTAGTTTGCACCAACTCACATCGATCGCAATTCTTTTGATCACGATTTATATTTATTTTGAGTACTGGATGGCAAAACGATCACAAAGTGAATGAGTTGCTACAAGACATAGCTCCTGATTAGCCAGACAGGGGAACAAAATCTTTCCTTCCAGCGTCTTTGCTCCATAGCAAGGACGTTTTTTATAAGCATTCAAAAAATGGATGCAACAGACTCTTGGAGGAGAGAAATGAAAACCCTATCGAAAATCACTTTTGTACTTTTCTTGGTCGCAGCTTTTGTGCTGGTGGGATGTGGCGGTGGCGCTGCGCTTGCTGAAGAAGTCCCTGCCCCAGAATATGCGGCAGAAGAAGCGCCAGCCGTGGATTTAGAGACGGTAGCTGAATCTGCCCCTCAAGCTCCATCGGCAGACGGCGCAGAAGCGAACGTCTCTAGGCAAAGCAGTGGCACAATAGATGTCGCGGCAGCAGCGCAACGCAGCACTCGCAAGATCATCAAGAATGCCGAGATCAAACTTTTGGTGGAAGATTCTGATGTCGCTATTGACCGCACCACCCAAATTGTTGGTGATGTAAATGCCTACATCATCAGCTCGCGCATTTGGTATCAGCCCTACGCCGGGGATAATTACAAATACGCTACCATTACAATGGGCGTGCCCGTTGATCAGTTTGAGACCGCAATACGCCGATTGCGCGCTATCTCTGTGCAGGTTATTGACGAAAACGCTTCAGGTGAAGATGTCACCGATCAATTTGTAGATTTACAATCTCAACTTGATAATCTCATCGCTACCCGTGACCGCATCCGCACCTTTTTGGAGCAAGCAAAAACTGTTGAAGAATCCCTACGTGTCAGTCAAGAACTTTCTGTGATCGAAGCCCAGATCGAAGAAATTCAGGGGCGCATGAATTACCTGAAAGATCGTTCTGCATATTCGACGATCACGGTGAATATCGAACCCGAATTGCCAGAGATTATTGCCCCAACGCCCACGCCAACAGCGCCTCCGCCCACTCCTGAGCCATGGAGCCCTGCGAAAACCTTGGAGCGATCAAAAAAGACACTGACAATCACTTATCAAGGTTTCTTTGAATTAGCGATTTGGTTGCTGGTCGTCGTACTCCCCATCTTTGGCCCACCGATTTTCATCATTTGGCTAATTTGGCGTTTTTTCGATAAAAAGAAAATGAAACCAAATCTTGTGCAAAGAGATGAAGCTAACGAAAATTAGCTTAGCCTTTGTAGGGGCGTATACATTTCTCCCCTAAATTCCGCGCTTTTGGAATTTGGGGGAGATGCCTGATAAGGCAGAGGGGGCAAAGGTCGAGTCTATTGATTCAATTCCCATTTATCTTGTCTCAATGAAAAATCGCGTTCTTCAATTTTATTTCCATTGAGTAATTCATAGAGATATTTTTTTGATTTTCGCACCTCAAACTTGAAACCACCCATTGTGAGTAAATACCCAAAAAGGAACATGCCCGCAGGGGGTAGTAAAGAAAAGAAATCAGCTTGGCCTGTTGTTAGGAAATCATAGACAACCCAGTCAAGACTAGTGATAAAAGAGAAGCCTACGCTTCCAAGCCAGAAGATCATAAAGACCATTACTAAAATGTGCAATTGCATCGAAATTGTGATCGAAGAACCACCAAGATCAGATCTAACTTTCCCTTTGATGATTGGCAAAAAAGAATTTCTATATCCTATGCTACGTGAGATTTCGAATTGATTTCCTTCAATTTTCCCTTGATAGGAAGTTTTAGGTGTTTGCCAAAACCAAAAGTGCCGCTTGGATCCTGTAACTTTTTTCAATCGGTTGACAGAATCGTACGGACTAAAGGATGTTTTGATCTCGAAGTCTTCGTAAGGTAAGAATTTCATGTTGTCCTCCTGTCTTTTTTGAAAGATACCGCAATTGATGATCCCTTTATATTTATTTACGAAAAATTCTTGTTTTCGTTTCATCCGTGTTCCATAAAATGCGATAAAATCACCCCCTATGAAAATCTACCTCGACTCCATTGGCTGCCGACTTAATCAGGCAGAAATAGAAAGAATGGCGCAGCAATTCCGTGCTGCGGGGCATGAGATCGTTGGTGAAACTGCTCACGCCGACCTCGCCATTGTCAACACCTGCACTGTGACCTCCGCAGCGGCGGCAGATTCGCGCAAGGTCATTCGCCGTGCCAAGAATGCAGGCATTGATGAAATTATCGCCACAGGTTGTTGGGTCACGATGGAGCCTGAAAAAGCCGCTGAACTCTCCAATAAAGTCGTTCTCAATGAGCAAAAAGAAACCCTCGTCCCCGACTTTTTAAACCTTAAACCTGAAACCTTTGACCTTGAACCTATAGAGCGTATGCCTCTGCCCGGATACCGCGCCCGCACCCGCGCCTTCATCAAAGTGCAAGATGGCTGCGACAACGAATGCACTTTCTGCATCACGACTCTCGCTCGTGGCGATGGGCATTCTCGTCCCCTCAATGAGATTCTTACGGATGTTAAATCGGCGCTGGATGGTGGAGCAAAAGAGATCGTGCTGACAGGTGTACATCTCGGCTCGTGGGGACAGAATTTTCGGCACGCTCCTGATTTTCGCCTGCCACTCTCCGAACTAATTAAATCTATCCTCGAACAGACTTCTGCCCCTCGCCTTCGATTATCCTCCCTCGAACCCTGGGATTTGGAACCTGACCTCTTTGAACTCTGGTGTGACCCGCGCATGATGCCCCACCTTCACCTTCCCCTTCAATCTGGCAGCGATGCCGTTCTACGCCGAATGCGCCGTAATACAACAAGAGATGAATTCCGAGCCTTGGTTGCCGCTGCCCGTGACGTGATGCCTGATCTCGCCATCACCACCGACATCATCGCAGGCTTCCCCGGCGAGACCGAAGAAGAGTTCGCTGAAACGCTTGAGTTCGTGCAGGAGATCGGTTTTGCAGGTGGGCATATCTTCACATACTCTCCCCGTGAAGGGACGCCAGCCTTGCGGATGAAAGGGCAGCTAGATAAACAAACGCGCAAAGCGCGCAACGCGACTCTACGAGAAGTCTTCGCCGAGATGGAAAGCCGTTATCGGGAGAAGCTTATTGGCAAAACAATGTCCGTTTTATGGGAATCAAGTACACAGGCGAGCGATTCGGGCTGGGCGATACAAGGGCTAACGGGGAATTATCTCCGCATCCGAGCAATCGCATCCGAGCCGAGATGGAATCAAATAGATCAAGTTAAATTGTTGAAAGTCGAGGGGAATGTGATATTGGGCGAAATCGTATAGATGTGTATTGCATTATTTTCTCCCCTAAATTCTATTCTTTTGGAATTTGGGGGAGATGTCCGAGAGGACAAAGGGGGCGTTGTTCATCGACTTTAAAGCAAATTCCCGAAGTTTTAAAAATTCGAAAATCTTTTTCATTCTTCTATAGAATACAGTCTCTGAGCGGAGCTAGAAAAGGCCGTTCTTCGACCTCCGCTCAGGAGTTGGTCGTTATAAACTCCCTCAAACTCGTTCTCAGCATCCAACCCAATTCTCCAGAATTCTCTGCGCTCGTTTCCATGAAGAGAAAACCGAAAATAGGATATTCCTTATGATCCAGTTTGCGTAACTCAAGGGGATTTTCAAGGCGTTTCAGGAGCGCATCATAATCAAAGGATTCGATATCTTCGTTTGCAAGGTCGGTGACGTTATCAAGAATGACCATGCTATAGGTTTTTCCCGCTCTCGTGGATAAAATCTCATCCCAATCAGGGCGTTTATTCTCAAAATAATAGACGTAAGGATTGAAACCATAAGCAGCCGCAGTTATATCGGCGGTCGTGCACCAGCCCCCAAAGCGGAGCGGATTAACTTCGATGGGTACGATCCCTTTTTCCGTGCGACGCACCTCTACGTGGACGGGGAAATTGCGCATTTGTGCCAACTCGCCGATCTCGCGCAGCCACTCGCTGAAATCGCTCAGATTGTCATTGATGATCTTCGCTGATGTGCTGTACATTCTGTCGCCTACATCGTCGGTAGATGAAAAGATGTGATGGTAAATGCCCAAAATACCGTGAGTACCTTCTTGGTCGAAGTAGGCATCGAAGGCAAATTCTTCTCCCTCAATCATCTCCTCGATGATGAAGGTCGTCGTATTCAAAACTTCGTTGGGATAAGTCGCATCTCGCTCGGCGACTTCTGCTTTGATCGCCGCTTTGACAGCACCCCATTCTTCTACGCTGTTGACTATATGCACACCCAAACTAAAAAAACCCACATTCGGCTTGATGACAAAGGGTAGGGGGATGTCGTTAATCTTTAGCGTATTCAACACTTCGAAAGGGACTTCCTGAAAATAGAAATTAGGCAGCATTGGGCGCATCAATTCACGGAACTTGGCTTTGTTCTTGAAAACTTCGATTTTTTCTGGCAAGTTCGTGAATGCAAGGTTTTCAGCGATCCAGCCGATGGCACTTTCGGATGTGGTATAAACGCGCGCGTTATGATTTGCGCGTAGCCGTTCGGCGACATCTGCCTCGCTAATCAAATTATCGTCGTCGCTTAGCCCGAAGTTCTGTGCAGCGGAGTTGTCAACGATGGGGATATTATATTTTTGACTGGTCTCTTTTAGAAAATCCGAAAGATAAGGTTTGTCCACGAAGATCATTCTTGCTCCAAATAACTTTTACTGATTCTGCGAGGAGCATGCTTTTGCGACGAAGCAGTCTCCTCTTTGTAACAATAAGATTGCTCCGCTCCGCAAGCTGCGTTCGCAAAAGCAGCTGTGTTTTTTATGTGCTCAAATAATGATGCCACAAAATCCGTGCACCAACCGCACGCCAGGGTTTCCACGCTTCGGCAATTTTCAGTTGTTCTTCATTTGTGGGGATTTTCGGGAATTTCTTAACCTGCTGCATCGCCTTTGCCAGCGCAAGATCTCCGGGTGGGTAGATGTTGGGGCGGCGCAAGACCATCAGTAAATAGATATTCGCCGTCCACACGCCGATGCCAGTCAATTTCGCCAGCTCCTTGCGTACGTTTTCGTCATCAAGAGCGTGGAGCGCATCCAGATCAAGTTCCCCGCTCAAAAGCGCTTCAGAGAGTATCCGCCCATAGCGTGTTTTTTGTCTACTGAAGCCAAAGCCTTTTAGCTCAGCGTCGTTGAGTTGCAAAAAACTCTCTGGGCTGACACGCTCAATAGCATCACTGAGTTTCTTGAAGGCCGCTCTTGCCGATGCCAGCGAAACCTGTTGCTCAAGGATGATAAGGAGCAAAGTTGCAAAGCCCGGCTTGCGCCCCCACAACGGTGGCGAACCGAATTGTTCAACGACGGCTTTCAGATCATCGTCAACTTCGATGAGCACCGCAACGCCTTCGGCTAAACTTTTTTCGTCAAGGCTTTTAATCATATTTCTTCCAACTTTTTAACGCGAATAGTGCAAATAAGCGAATGACGCGAATAATTTTTTAAATACTCGCGTCATTCGCCCTATTCGTGATTAAGGTTTTTTTCCAAAATACTGATAATAAGCAACTTCAATCGCACCATTGAATAACTTGCGTGTCTTATTTGGGCGCGCTCGTTTGAAATAGTCAGGGAACTTCTTATCCGCTGTCAACACATAAACTGACCATCCGTTTTTCTTTTTGAAAATCTTGTTAAAAGAAATATAAAGTTGATTCAGCTCCTGAAAATTACCCATTCTCACGCCATAAGGGAAATTTGAGATCACAATCCCGTGTTCCTGGTCAATCCACAAATCCCGCACGTCTTTTTGCTCAAAGCGGATGTCTTTCTTGACTCCCGCTGCCTTCGCATTGGATTTGCTGGCAAAGAGCATTTCTTCATCCAGATCATAGCCAAAAAGCTGCATCTCTACATCAGATTTGATGCAGGATCGTGCGTGCTTTCGGGCTTGCTCCCACGCTGTCGAGGGGATACCTGCCCAATCTTCAGATGCGAACGAACGCTTCAACCCTGGCGCAATATTACGCCCGATCATCGCTGCTTCGATCAAAATTGTCCCTGACCCACACATTGGGTCGATAAGCAGTCTCCCATTATTCCAAAAACTCAGTTGAACTAGAGCAGCCGCTAAAGTCTCTTTGATAGCCGCTCTACCTGCCTGTTTTCTATAGCCACGCCGATTTAAGCCCGTTCCCGATGTATCCAGAGTCAAAGTCGCCACATCGTTTCGTACTGAAACTTTGATCGGATATTCTGCGCCTGTTTCTTCGAACCAAGTAGTATCATATTCTTCGCTCAATCGCTCAACAACGGCCTTTTTGACTATAGATTGACAGGTCCGGACACTTTCCAGTTGAGATTTTACAGAAGAGCCAGTGACAGTAAAGACACCATCTTCAGGAATCCATTCTTCCCAAGGGAGAGCGTAGGTTTGCTCGAAAAGAGTATCAAAATCTTTGGCTCCGAATTCGCCCATTTTGAGCAGAACGCGGTCAGCAGAGCGTAGCCACAAATTCAATGTGGGAATATCTTCAGGGGTAGCATCTAATTCGACTTTCCCGTCTGAAACGCGCAAATCGCTAAAACCGAGGGCTTGTAACTCGCGTTTGACAACGGCTTCTAAACCAAATGAAAGGGTAGCGGTCAGGGTGATTTTATCCATAAGGGTATTGTAACTGAGATGGGCAGATATTTACATGATGGGGATTCTATAGACTGTATGGTTGAAATCTGCCTAGTGCTACCTCACTAACATCCATGCAGTAAATAACCACCCTGTAATCCACAAGAACCACGCGAACTTTGGCCATCGTACAGACGTTATTCCGTGTAATATCATCAGATTTGCTATTGTTAGATATGGACTCAATAATAACCCCGCTAATGCTGCTATTGCCCAATCATCCTGTCGTATGCCATACCATACCCCTATTGTGCCAGGTATTATTGACAGGGGCCACCAAAATATTGCCAAATTCCGTGCGGATGCTGCTGTGCCGCCGCCGGCTGTGCTGCGGAGAATTGCCGTAATTGCGGCAATAGGCCAATTGTGCCATATTAGCAGTGAAACGATTAACAGTCCGGTTAATATTCCCCCAAAAGTTACAGGCTGCTTCTTGATGCGAAACAAAATTGCCCCAATTGTTAAATGTGGTTTTAGCGTTAATGCCCACGCGGCGCTTATATCTTGTGCTGCTAACCCGAACAAGATAAGGTGGTCGATATTATTGTATAAAAGATTTCCAAAAAAAAATGGAGATGTCAACAATGCGACGATAGATGTTAATGATAGCCGATGGCGTAATCCCCACCAAATGATAACAAGAAACATAAGAGCACGATTTATTGCCCCGCCCAATGCCACCGGCAACTTTAAGTAGGGTAATAATATGAGCCAAGGCGGTGAGTACACAGGGTCACCTGGTTGATATGGATTAAGAAAGTTCCAGTGGTGGAAAATCTTCCAATCCACATCCAGAAGACCGCGAGTTGGTACAGCAACATAAAAGATTGCTGTTAGTGCAAGGAATACCCCCCCCAAAACTTAGTATGGAGGGAAGCTGCTTAAAATGCGGGATCTTTCTTGGGTGAAATTTCATACGGTGGGAATATCTTCAGGCGTGGCGTCTAATTCGACTTTCCCATCAGAAACGCGTAAATCGTGAAAGCCGAGGGCGATTAGCTCGCGTTTGACGACGGCTTCCAATCCAAAGGAGAGAGTGGCGATGAGAGTGATTTTATTCATGCGGCTATTGTACTCGGAATTCGTAGGTCACGCTTGAAGCGTGACGTTTTGGGCGCGGGATTTCTCACGTTGAAAACGTGACCTACAAGGGTGAGGAGAGATATTGGGGATGCACAGAGAGCAATTAGGCGTGAGCAAGCCCAAAACACGTGCGGAATTGTCAGACAATTATACTTTTCCCTATTCAGCAGAAATAATTTAGTATATAATGTAAGTTGTCTGACAACTTAAGGCGAAGGAGCAATCCTGTGCGACTATCGCCTATTCCAATGCAAGGGCATTGGAATAGTATCTAAGCGTGAACTTAATTCCTGTAGGAGACCCTAAATGGCTAAAATTGACTTGACTGTAATGAAAGAACGTCGTGAACGTGCTGTGCAACGTGCCCGCGAAAAGAATATTATTCTTCCGACGCTTGCGCAGATGAAAAACCCTGATTTGATCCCTGACAAGATCAAAGAACAATTGAAAGATGTTGGTTTATGGGATATTAATCCCCTTAATCTTTTCCGTATTACTTGGAAGAATGAGCCGACTGACGACGGTGGCGATTTTGGCGATGTAAATTATCTTGAACTTCCGAAAGAGCTGACTGGCGTGGATGCTCGGATCGTTGTTTTGGTTGGAAAGTGGTTCCCAACTGGCGCGCATAAAGTTGGCGCTGCTTATGGTTGTTTGGTGCCCCGCTTGGTGACTGGTCAATTTGACCCGACCACGCAAAAAGCTGTTTGGCCTTCTACTGGTAATTATTGCCGTGGTGGCGCATATGATTCAGCTCTCTTGGGCTGCGAATCTATCGCTATTTTGCCCGAAGAAATGTCGAAAGAACGTTTTGACTGGCTGGCAGATGTTGCAGGTGAGACGATTAAGACCCCGGGTAGTGAATCGAATGTTAAAGAAATTTTCGATAAATGCTGGGAATTGCGCGGCTCTGGCGAAGATTTGATGATTTTTAACCAATTTGATGAGTTCGGCAATTATCTCTGGCACTATGAAGTTACTGGTCATGCGATGGAAGAAATTCTTAAGAAGGTTATGGGACCGAATGATAAATATCGTGGTATGGCATCTGCGACCGGTTCTGCCGGAACAATTGCTAGCGGTGATTATTTGAAACAGGTTTACCCCGATAGCGTTATCGTTGCGAGCGAAGCGCTCCAGTGCCCGACCTTGCTTGAAAATGGCTATGGCGCACATCGCATTGAAGGCATCGGTGATAAGCATGTTCCGTGGATTCATAACTCTAAGAATACCGATATGATTGTTGCTATTGATGATAATGCTGTTGTCAATATCACCCGTCTTTTTAACGAAAAAGAAGGGCAAGAATATCTTAAGAAACAGGGTGTTTCTGAAGAGATTATTGCTCAACTTGGTTTGCTTGGCTTCTCTGGTATTTCTAATGTTCTCTCTGCCATTAAAGCTGCGAAATACTATGAAATGGGCGAAAATGATGTGATGTTGACCGTTCTGACCGACTCGATGGATCTTTATCAATCACGTCTCGAAGAAATGCACGAAGAATTCGGTGAATACAGTGAAGCTGATGCTGCTGCAGATTATGCCCGCTGGTTGATCGGGCAGACCACCGATAATCTCGAAGAATTGCGCTACACAGACCGCCGCCGCGTACACCAGCTTAAATACTTCACCTGGGTTGAACAACAAGGTAAAACCTACGAAGAAATTCAAGACCAATGGTACGGTGATGATTATTTCACCGGCATCCAGGAGCAAGTTGAAGAAATCGACGCGCTGATCGATGAATTCAACAAAGATGTTGGATTGCTCTAAAGCCTGTATCAAAACCCCGAATTCTTCAAGAATTCGGGATTTTTTTGTTTTAACGATAGAATAAAGATATGCTCTCGCCTACAGATTTGATTCTAGTTTGTCTGATCCCCTCTCCTCGAGATATGGAGATCGCACGCCTTTTAGGGTGGTACCGCATCCCATTGCGTACTGCCCCAAAAGTTCTTTCCGTTGATTACCTCGCCTTTTATCAACCTTCTGCTTTTGGAGAGCGCGGCAGCCAAATCGAATTTATCGTTCCCGTGCATGGACACGAACTTGCCTCTCGCGCGGAGCTTCTCCGCGACGAAGCCGATCATCCCCGTGCACATGAAGAATATTATAAAATTCAGCTTGGTGCGCTCGAAAAACTGGCGAACCCGATCATGGCGAAAAAGTGGAAACGGCTTACCTTTCTCTACACAACAGGTGAATATCTTCTGCAAGCCAAAACGCTAAATGATCTTGTTGTCAAAAACGATGAGCGCAAGTTGCTCTGGAAATCCTTGCGTGAGCGCGCTACAAACTCGGCTCTCTACAAAGCTGATTTACCAGATGTTGAAATTGACCCAGCATTGTTGGTTGCTCTATTAGGGATTAAAGAATTAGAAACACACTATGATGGGAAGGATAAATAATGGCAGAAGAAACTCACAGGGACGATCATACTCACGAACCCGTCTGGACCTATCGCGGTTATGAACTCCATGCGGGTGAATTCAATACCGCTATGGTACATCTCTTCCGGGCCGAAGTGAATCGCGCCAATGTCTGGCGTCAACGCTTGGATGCGACGACTAATTGGGCAGTCATCACGACAGGCGCGGTCATTTCTCTTGCGTTTGCACAGCAAGTCAGCCATCTTGTAATTTTGCTGAACTTACTGCTTGTGACTGTCTTCCTCATTATCGAAGCGCGTCGCTATCGCTACTTTGAGCTTTGGTCTTCTCGCATCCGCATGATGGAAACGGACTTCTTTGCAGCCATGCTTGTCCCGCCATTTAAGCCTTCCTCGGATTGGGCGGAAGGGATGGCAGAGACCTTGCTGCATCCCGAATTCCCCATTTCGGAAATGGAGGCGCTTGGTCGCCGCTTGCGTCGCAATTATCTGTGGATCTATCTCGTTGTCGGAATCGCCTGGATAGGCAGGTTGGCACTTTATCCAACACCTGCTCACTCTCTTTACGAAATCATTCAAAATGCTGCTTTTGAAAATGTCAGCGGCGAATGGATGATGGGCGCGGTAGGGATTTTCTATGGAGTTGTTATTTCACTGGCATTTGTGACCATCGGCTTGCGGCGTGCATCCGGCGAAGTTTTGGCAAATCCTGAGATGATGGGCTTTGATATGGATGACGAAGAGAATGTTATTCGATCCGTATCAGATAAAAAACCTTGGTTTCGGCGCTCCCGTCGGCGCCAGGAATTGGTCGCGATCATTATTACAGACCAACCCAAAGAGGTTGCAGATCAGATCACAATTAATATGCGCCGCGGTGCAACGATCTTTTCTGGTGAAGGCGCATATACTCAGGAAGAACGTAGCGCTCTCCTTGTTGCGATCACGAGTACTGAAGTACTGAATTTGAAGAAACTTGTTGCAAAGGTCTCACCAAAGGCTTTTGTAATGATTATGCCTGCTAAAAATATATTGGGTGGTGGATTTGTGCCACTGGAGGAAGAATAATGTCAAAACTGATTCAAAATGGAACCATCATCACTGCTTCAGAGACTTTCCAAGCAGATGTTTTGATCGAAGGTGAGCAGATTTCTGCCATTGGGCGTGATCTACATGCCCCAAACGCTGAACGGATCGATGTGGATGGAAAGTTGATACTCCCCGGAGGTGTTGATCCGCACACGCACTTTGATCTGCCAATGTTTGGCACTGTATCATCTGATGACCATTACACAGGGCACAAGGCTGCGGCATTTGGCGGTACGACGACTGTTATCGACTTTATTAATCAAGATTTTGACTCGCTTAGGCAATGTGTAGATGCCTGGCACACCAAAGCGGATGATAAAGCTGCGATTGACTACTCCTTCCACATGAACATGGTCAATTTCAATGATGATGTGGCGAAGCAGATTCCCGATTTATTGGATGAAGGCATAACTTCGCTAAAAGTTTTCTCTGCCTATAATGGTGTTTTGCGTTTGGGTGATGATGGGATTTTTAATGTTCTTCGCACAGCCGCCGAAAATGGGATGTTAACTCTTCTCCATGCCGAAAATGGAGATGTGATTGAGACTCTCGTTGCCGATGCGCTGAAGGCGGGGAACACGTCAACGGAGTGGCATGCTTTAACGAGACCAAGTTGGGGTGCGGGAGAAGCCATTTTAAGGGTAGCAGGCATGGCTCAAGCAGCGGACGCGTCTCTTTATATCGTCCATATGAATACTGCAATCGGTGCTGATATGCTCAAGTATTCTCGTGAGCGGGGAATCAAGATCATGGGCGAAACTTGTCCGCAATATCTCTTTTTCACGATTGATAATATGCGCCAGCCAGATGGGGCAAAATGGGTTTGTTCGCCGCCGATGCGCAGCAAAGAAGATAATGCGCGGCTTTGGCAGGCTGTGGAAAGGGGAGAGATGCAGGTGATGGGCACGGATCATTGCCCCTTTTTCTTTGATGGAACGAAACCGATCATGTACGAAGGTAAAGAAATCGCGATCCTCGGCAAAGAGTTGGGAAAAGATGATTTCACCAAAATCCCGAACGGGTTACCCGCCGTTGGAGACCGTTTACCCGTAATGTGGACGGAGGGGGTTGTAAAGGGGCGCATCAGCGCGAACGAATTTGTTGCAATGAATAGTACCAATCCTGCCAAGATTTTTGGGATGTATCCGCGTAAAGGCGCGTTGCTCCCTGGCTCGGATGCAGATATCGTAATTTGGGATCCCGAGCGCAAGGTGAAATACGGTGTAGCGCATAGCCATCAACGCACGGACTATAATCTTTTTGAAGGCTGGGAGTTGGTCGGCTATCCTAAAAAGGTCTTCCTGCGCGGAGAGATGATTGTTGATGGTGATGAGTGGCTTGGCAAGCGCGGCGGTGGGGAGTTCATCAAACGCAATGAGGGCGAAGTTTTGTAGCCCGCATCTTTTTGTATGAGTAAGCGTTATATCCTTGCATAAGTAAAACTTTGCAAGGATATTTTTATAGGAGAGCTTTATGGCAGAAAAACATGTCACCGATGCAATTGTTGTGCATTGCATAGATTTTCGTTTTCAAAAATATCTTAATGATTGGCTCAACGAAAAGGTGGGAGAGGGGAATTATGATCGCCTATCCATTGCTGGCAGCGTTTTTGACTTTGAAGCTGTTTTTGAACAAGTGCAGCTTTCAGGAAGGCTGCATGAAATAAAGAAGGTGATCTTCATCAATCACGAAGATTGCGGTGCTTACGGTGAAGCCGGCAGCAGGGAACGTCACGAAGTCGATTTGCGTGCCGCCCGGGAAAAAATTGGCGAACGCTGTGTCAGAGATTTGGAAGTAGAGCTATATTATCTACATCTGGATGGCACATTTGAGAAAGTGAGTTGAAGTTGCCTAAAAAAAAGCGCGAGATTTTTCTCGCGCTCTTTGCTTTTAATTTGCCTGTATCTCTTTTAATTTTTGGTGTTCTGCATAAAAACCCCTGTTCTTCTCTGGCAGCATTGCCGCGATCTTGCACATGATCTCATCTGTATATTCTTTCAGCACAGCATCCTTGTCTTTTCGCGGTAGGGGAGGCAGAACAAAAGCATCCCCTATGGTTACGGTAATTTTTGTGCGTTTGAACTTTTTTAAATTACTAAGTAGTATCCGATCTTCAGTGCCAGCTAGAGCAATAGGAATTACGGGAAATTGAGACTTGGATGCAAGATAGCTGACCCCGGGTTTTCCCTCAGCCATTTTTTCGTTGCGGCTGCGCGTTCCCTCTGGGGCGATTACAAGAACTTCTCCGTTATCCATTCTTCTTAGAATGCCTCGCAAAGCACGAATATCAGGATTGAAACGATCAATGAAGATTATGTTTAGATGTTTTCCAAGCCAGCGTAGAAAGGAATACTCTTCCCATTTTTCTGCAACGGGAATAAAAAAATCCCAGCGTTCGAGAACATAATAAGCAAGGGTGGCGTCTAAAATGCCAAGGTGATTTGTCGCAAAAGCATAGCTCCCTGTCTCTGGGAGCTTTTCTCTATCGATAACTTCTACTTTGGCTACCAATCGAAGAAGCAAACGAATAATGGCACGGAGTATATGTCTTGTCATGGGCTAATTGTATGTCACTTTAGAGAGATGGGCAATAAAAAAGCCCCGTTAGGGGCTTCTTTTACCAATGACCTCTGTTCAAGGGAGTTGTTCCTCCCTTCCTTTTTTTCGTACCATATAATTCCAAAACACGATTGAAAATCTCACGGTCTTCAGGGTGCATTTCTATCAAATGGAAACCGGTATTATAAACAAAGGGGTCAATAGGATCTGCTTGGCACCATTTGCTTTGCGCTCTAAAGATCATAAAAGGTTTCGATGCTACATCTGGTGTTAGGGCAAGATGAAAGCGATATTCTTTTTCGGTGGGGATAGGCGCGTCGCTATCCAGCTTGAAGCCGCCTGTGCTAATATCTGCTAAATGCCCAACCAGCGTTCTGGTTGCTGCGTCAGTTAGTTGCATATAGTAAGAAAAGTCTTTGCGCTTTTCAACTCTTTTGTCATCCATTAAAAACCTCCAGACAAATACAACTTTAGTATAGATGATATTAAAAGCGAATTCAACAATTTGTCATGGAACTTTAAGGATATGGGTAAGGATACTCGCGCCCGAACCGCCGATATTTTGCGCCATGCCGATTTTTGCGCCCTCTACTTGTGTTTCGCCACATTCGCCACGTAATTGTTGGACGGATTCGACGATCTGATACATACCGGTCGCGCCAACGGGATGCCCGCGTGCTTTTAATCCCCCTCGTGTACAAATCGGGATGCGCCCGCCTTTTGTCGTGATCTCGTTATCTAAACCGAGTCTCGGTCCTTGGCCTTGTTCTGCAAATCCGCAGGCCTCGAGCGATAACACCGACATGATTGAAAAGGCATCATGTAGTTCGAAGAAATCCATGTCTTTATGGCTCATGCCAGCTTGGGCATAGGCGCGTTGTGCCGAAAGATACGCCGCCTGCAAGAACAAAGGCGCCTTTCGTGAGTGGACGCTCAGGGTATCGGTAGCAGCCCCACTTCCGAGTATTTGTACCGCGCGTTTGTCGTCGCGTACCTCGTCGAGGGGCACGATCAATGCCGCAGCCGCCCCGTCGCCGATAGACGAGGCATCCAATAAACTGATCGGTGCTGCCACCATGCCTGCCTTATTGTGTTGTTCTTTGCTGATCGCAAAAGGGAGCCGTGCGTAAGGGTTGTGCACAGCATTGGCGTGGGAATTGATTGAGAAGGGGGCAAAATCTTCGTGCTTCCAGCCATATTCGTGCATATAACGTTGCATAACGAGGGCGTTTAGCCCCACAAAAGAAACGCCTTGCTCCAACTCCCAATCGGAGTCGGCAGCCGTTGCTAATGCAGATGTGACCTCGGTGGGGGCGGCGTCGGTCATTTTTTCTACCCCAACGATCATGGCAGAATTGACTTCACCGGAAGCCACTGCCATAATCCCCGCCCGAAAAGCGGATGCGCCCGAAGAACAAGCTGTTTCTATTTTGACAGCCTCGCCCTTAAAACCGATCCAATCTGCGATGACTGAGCCAAGATTATTTTGCTGGTCAATTAGCCCTGAGAGCATATTGCCGACGAAAAGTGCCTCGGCATTTTCACGTTTTGCATCTCGAAAAGCAGCAAAAATTGCTTCGCCCGCCAAATCACGGATAGATAATCCCCAGTGTTCATGTACTTTTGTTTGTCCGATGCCAATAATTGCGACTTCGCGCATGATTTTGCCTCGTGTTTGGTTGATATTAGGGCAATCGCATCTAAATTATTTTGTCTCCAAAAGATGCAAAGTGTTCAAATTCAAAGATAGGTGCGGGATAAATCCCTGCCTCAGAGCATGAAAGCCAGATAAATCCGGCTCGGTTTTTAGCCCGAAGGGCTTCCATGTACTGAGAAAGCAGCTTTAGCCCGCACGAAAACACAAAAAAGGCATAAATTTTGAATTAGATGCGATTGCCCTATGGTTGATATAAGTTTTAGACTCTTGTATAAAAAGCCTTGATATACTTTATTGATAATTCTAACCGAGTGTACTATCAAGGTCTATCAAAATGGCACATATAGCATGGAAAAAAAAAGTTTTATCAAAGCTCGCTGAAAAAGGTGCTTTAGGCAAAGAATCTGCGGATTATATTCACGCAAATAATGTGCGGATGCACTTCAAAAAATATTCAAAGAGCACGGGCGCGCGCTGGTTCTTATTTCGTCAAATATCCTTGAATAAACTTTATTATTCTCCAGAGGGCGATGTAAATGACCCTAGGATATTGAGTCTGTTGGTGCATGAAGTGCATCATCTCAAACAAGGTGTGATCACTGCACTTTCTGTTTATGGGGAGTTAGATGCCTGGCAGGTGGAATTTCGCTTTTATAAAGAGATTCGCCCAGAAAGATTGCATCCTGCTCTGGAAGAGTTGCTTTCATTGCCCCTCAATTTTGACCGTGATAATTTGCACCGTGCTGCAAAGCTAATGCAAGACTACTCGGGAAAAGGTTATCACATTAACTGGCTGCCAATTTATCCATTGCATAAAGAAGTGGGGTATTGGTTCACGAAAAGACAGCCAAAGTAAATGATATAGGGCTTACGCATTTTTGACAATCCTTGTCCCAATGCTCTGCGTTGGACGCTCTAACCAAGTCGCAACGTAGAGCATTGCTCTTAGGAAAAATGCGTTTTGTGTGTAAGTCCTATGATAAAAAAAATGAAGCGGAGCGTACCCTTAAGCACGCCCCGCTTTTTTTGTGCCTTGAGTGCAATGCACTTGCTTCTTAAATCTTTCTTTTCCACACTGCCTCTTGACTCTCCAATAAATTTCAGTAAAATAAAAGCGAACGTTCGTTCATTTTTCTAAAAAGAAAGTTAATGCCCAAAGCTAAAAATATCTCCAAAGGTGAGCGCACCCGCAAGGCGATCATGGATGCCGCGCACGAAGTTTTTCTCGAAAAAGGCTTCCACGCTGCCTCCATGCGACAGGTTGCAAAGGGTGCAGGCTTGGCATTGGGGGGGATATACAATCACTTTGAAAGCAAGGAAGAAATTTTTTCTGCGATCGTTCGTGCTCGCCATCCGTACAAAAGAATTTTGCCGATCGCGCTGGCAGCAGAAGGGGATGATATAGAGACCTTTGCTCATAATACCGGGCGGGCTATTGTCAGGGAGTTAAGCGAGAACTCCGATTATGTCAACTTGCTCTTCATCGAGATATTGGAATTTAAGGGCAAACACATGGCCGAAATATTTCAGGATATTTTCCCCCAAGTTCTGCCGCTTTTAGAACGTTTTCAGGCGGGGAACACCCGTGAATTCCCGCCGATGATGCTCATGCGTATTTTTATTGGCACCTTTATCTCCTATTACCTTACAGAGATTTCTTTTGGTGAAGTTGCAATGCCGAATATGCAGGAAGATGCCATGCAGCATTTCGTGGATGTGTTTTTGCATGGTGTTCTGGAAGTGGAAAAGTGATGATGTATAAAAAACAAGTGTCTAAAAGAAGTATCTTATGTTCCTGAATATTCTCTACATCTTGCTTGGTATTTTTGTCACGTTTCTAATCCTCCATACGATTATTCGTGTTGTGCGCTATTTTTACAAATTTCCTATTCCTCAATCTCTAGTCAAGTTCATTGACAATCCCCTCCGCAGGCGTATTCAACCACCCTATGAAACAGCTATTCGGCATGGAATTGAATCTGGTATGCGAGTCCTTGATGTAGGGCCAGGAAATGGAACGTACACCTTGGGGGCTGCTGAACACCTTGGGAGCGAGGGCCAGTTGATTGCCATTGATATAGAACCGAAAATCATTGAACGTCTTCAAGAGAAGATCGAGACAGAAGGAATTATGAATGTAGAAGCGCGTGTTGCAGACGCATACGAGTTACCTTTTGACGATTCCGGTTTTGATCTGATTTACATGATTACAGTTATCAATGAAATCCCTGACATCCCTCGAGCTTTGAAAGAGTTTCATAGAGTTCTAAAGCCATCAGGGAAACTGGTTTTTAGTGAATTGTTGCTTGACCCAGATTATCCATTGGCTGGAAAATTGACCCAAAAAGTTCAGTCTGCTAACTTTCACCTTTTAGAGAAAATCGGTAACTTTTTCTACTACACGTTAATATTTGAAAAGAGCGGTGAGTAAAAATGTTCAATTCTCGTCTTACTTCGATTATTCGTAAGGAATTTATTCAAATTATCCGCGATCCGCGCACATTGGCGATGATTCTCCTTGTGCCGGTCATGCAGCTTTTCCTATTGGGCTATGCCGCGACGACGGATGTGCGCAATATCCCCATCGCGGTTTTAGATCAGAGTCGTAGCCCGGAATCATGTGCCTTGCTGGATGCTTTCCGCGCGGCAGATTATTTCCGCATCGCTTTTGATGTTGGCTCCAACGCTGAAGTCCGCGACCTGATCGAGCGTGGCGATGCGCGGGCTGCGCTTATCATTCCGCCGGACTATAGTGAAAGTTTGCTGGCGGGAGATGCTCAAGTTTCGATGATTCTGGATGGTTCCGATTCCTCTGTTGGGGGCACGGCGCTCTCCACCGCACGATTAATCGGGCAGGCGCACGCCACGAAACTAATGCGGGAGCAAGCCGCTCGATCCGGGCGAAGCGGGGTTTTTAATCCACCCCTTGAAGTCCGCACACAGGTTTGGTATAACCCCGATCTCATCAGTGCCCACTTCATGATCCCGGGCGTGATCGGCATGATCCTCTTCGCCATTACCTCCATTCTCACCGCTACCACCATCGTCCGCGAGCGCGAACGCGGCACGATCGAACAACTCATTGTCACGCCCATCCGCTCATGGGAATTGGTCGTCGGCAAACTCACGCCCTACGTCATCCTTTCGCTTTTCGACACGCTCGTCGTCCTCGCCATCGGGCATCTTTGGTTTGGTGTCCCCGTGCGCGGCGATCTCGGTCTCATCATCATCCTTTCGGGCTTGCTGCTCCTTTCGGGGCTGGGCATCGGGCTTTATGCCTCCACCATTGCCAATACCCAGCAAGAAGCCATGATGACCACCTGGATGACCCTTTTGCCTGCCATTTTTCTTTCGGGCTTTCTTTTCCCGCTCGAAGCTATGCCGCGCGTGCTTTACTGGATTTCATACATCATCCCGCTGCGTTATTACCTCGTCATCATTCGCTCGCTCTTGCTCAAAGGCGTTGGTATCGCGGCTATTCAAAATCAGGTCATCGCCCTTGCCATTTTCGGCATCGGCATTATGGGCGCGGCAGCCCTGCGCTTCCGCAAACGTCTGGATTAAGGAGTTACAATGAAAAAGAAACGCCCTCCCGTACAAGTAATTGTTATTGTTTTGCTCGCCATTTTGATTGGTGGATATTACGGATTGCAAAATCTCTTTTCTGAAAATCATGGCGGATTAGGCGCCTCAGGCACCATCGAAGTTGTGGATGTGGATGTTTCCCCCGAGATGGCAGGCAAAGTGGATGCGGTGCTTGCCGAAGAGAGCGATACCGTTAAATCAGGCGATCCGCTTCTCGCTCTTGACCCCAGCTTGCTCACTGCGCAACGAGCAGTTGTCCTCTCCCAAGTGGATGCCGCCAAAGCCGCCCTCAACACTGTGCAAAGCAATTACGATTTGACACTCCAAAACGCCCTCGTCGCCCAACAAGCCTCCACCGCCATAGATTGGCGTTACTCCGCCCCCGATGAGTTCAGCCACCCCCTCTGGTATTTTGACCAACCCGAGAAGGTCGCCGCCATCCAAACCGAATTGGATGCTGCCGCTGCAGCCCTCACCTCTTCGCAGGATGAACTCACAGCCGTTATTGCCGATCTGGACAACGTAGAATTTCTTGCCACTGAAGAGCGATTGGGTATTGCCCAAACAGCCTTTCTTATTGCAGAAGAAGTCAAAATTCAAACAGAATATGCCGCTGAAGGCGGCAGCCTACGTGACGCCTCCTACGATGCTTATAACGATGCCGAAGACGAACTCAACGATGCTGAAGAAGCCTACTACGACCTGCTCAGTAGCGCTGCCGCCGATGATGTCCTCGACGTGCGCGGAAAAGTCATCGTTGCCCAACAACGCTACGAAGTTGCTTATGCGCGCCTTCTCTCTCTTCAAACGGGAACGGAATCAGCTGCGGTTATGAATGCCCAAAACGCCCTCGAGCAGGCACAGACAGCCCTCGCCCAGGCTGAAGCCAATCTTGCCCTGATTGATACTCAGATCGAAAAACTGACTGTCTACGCTCCCGCCGATGGTGTCATCCTGACTCGCAACGTCGAGCCGGGCGAATTCGTTCAGCCGGGCGCAACCCTGCTGACTCTCGCTGATCTAAGCGACTTAAAGATTACCGTCTATGTGCCGGAAGATCGCTATGGCGAAATTTCGCTCGGTCAAGAAGCAACCCTGAGCGTAGACTCTTTTCCTGAAGAAACTTTCTCTGCAATTGTCGTGTCCATAGCGAATACCGCCGAATTCACTCCGCGCAACGTCCAGACCGTCGAGGGGCGCAGCAGCACAGTTTACGCTGTCAAATTGCAGGTGGATGACCCCTCTGGGAAATTGAAGCCCGGGATGCCCGCAGACGTGAGTTTTGTCGAATAGTTCTTTAGGAGAAAGCCATGAAGCTCAACTGGCAGCGAATGAAATATATTCAAAAACTTCATCGTGTCCTGTATGCCATCGGTCTTGGTCCTATCGTTGGAAAGTTAATTCTCTTGCTCACCACGACCGGGCGCAAATCTGGATTGAAGCGTGTTACACCTTTGCAATACGAAGAAATTGATGGCAAATATTATCTCGGTTCAGCACGTGGTTTGAAAGCCGACTGGGTAAGAAATATTCAAGCCGATTCACAGGTTGAGATTCGAGTGAAATCATTGCGTTTTCAAGGACAGGCTGAAGTTATCGACGACCCCGCGCGTTTAGCCGATTTTGTTGAAATTCGCTTGGAACGCCATCCGCGTATGATCGGTTTGTTGATGGAAAAAGTACATGGCTTATCGAAAAACCCGACGCGGGAAGAATTAGAAAAACTCGCAGAAACAGAAGCCTTAGTGACCGTTACGCCCAATAAGATCAAAGATGAATAACACCACAAAATATTTAATTCAAGCCTCTAATCTTCACAAATCCTTTGGTGATACCCACGCCGTTAACGACCTGACCCTCGAAATTGAGAAAGGCGAGGTCTACGGCTTGGTCGGATCTGATGGTGCGGGCAAAACCACCTCCATGCGTCTTCTCGTCGGCGCGATGCTGCCTGATGAAGGCACGATCACGGTTGATGATTTTTCTCTCGACAAACATGGCGAAGAGATTCGCGCACGCATCGGCTATCTTTCGCAGCGATTTTCGCTCTACGAAGAATTGACCGTCCTCGAAAATATCCGCTTTTTTGCCGAAGTACGCGGTCTCTCCGCTGATGAATGGTTCCCGCGCAGTATGGACATTCTCAAATTTGTCGGCTTAGCGGAATTCAGCGAGCGGCGCGCCGGTCAGCTTTCGGGCGGGATGAAGCAAAAGCTCGGGCTGGCGAGCGCCCTCGTTCACCGCCCTGATATTCTCCTCCTCGACGAGCCGACCACGGGCGTTGACCCTGTTACGCGGCAGGATTTTTGGCAGCTTATTATTCGCCTCGTTTCCGATGAAGATTTGACGGTGCTCATCAGCACGCCCTATATGGACGAGGCCGCACGTTGTACCCGTCTCGGTTTTATGCGGGATGGGCGTCTGCTCAAGAGCGGGACACCCGCTGAGTTGCGTGCCATCCTCGATGGGACAATCCTTGAAATGCGCGGCGGATCGCTGCGTGATTTACGCACCCTCGCCGCTATGGACGCGGATGTCCGCGACGTACACAGTTTTGGAGGAAGTCTTCATTTGCAGATAAAAGGTGGAATGATGGAGGATGTTATTAAGCGGTTGCCAGCCCAAATTCAGGAGCGAAGCGGAGAAACTGTCAAATTAAGCGCCATCCCGCCGACGTTGGAAGATGTCTTTACCTCCCTCACATCCGAGGAAATCCAAAATGACTGAACCCGCCATCCTTGCATTAAATCTGACGCGCCGATTTGGCGAATTCGTTGCTGTTGACCATATCTCCTTTGAAGTGCCGCGCGGGGAGGTGGTGGGCTATCTCGGGCCAAATGGGTCAGGCAAAACGACGACGATCCGCATGTTGCTGGGATTGCTGGAGCCTTCGGACGGGCACGCGATGGTTTTGGGCTACGACGCCTTTCGCCAAACGGAGAAAGTGCGGGCGCGGGCAGGATATATGTCGCAGAAATTTGCGCTCTATGATGAGTTGACGGTTTGGGAGAATATCGAGTTTTACGGCGGGGTGTATGGCGTGCGTGATAAGGCGCGTCTGAACGAGACGCTGGCACGCGTGGAGTTAACCGAGCATCACCACGAGCGCGCGGGGAGTCTTTCAGCGGGCTGGCGTCAGCGATTGGCGTTGTCAATTGCGTTGGTACATCAACCAAAATTACTCTTTCTAGATGAGCCAACCAGCGGCGTAGACCCGAATGCCCGTCGCGTTTTCTGGGATTTAATCTATGATCTCGCCGAAGAGGGGACGACCGCTTTCGTCACGACGCATTATATGGACGAAGCCGAGTATTGCGAGCGCGTGGGCATCATGCGTGAAGGAAAATTGCTGGCGCTGGATACCCCCGATGTGCTGAAAGCGGAAACTTTGCCCGGTCCCGTTTGGGATATTTTTGCTACGCCGCTTGAGACAGCCTTAGATGCACTTGTAGCTGCTGATGGCGTTTTGCGTGGGGGATTATCAGGAAATCATTTGCGTGTAATCACCAGAAACGGTATGAAGGCAAAAGACTTGGAGGGAATTCTGAAGAAAGCTGGCTTGAAAACGGAGAAAATTGAGCGTGGCGAACCAACGTTGGAGGATGTTTTCCTGTCATTGGCGAAGGAGTAAACAAAAAATTATATCGAATTTGAAAACATCTGGAATTTAAACCCAGATGTTTTTTCTTGTCATAGTAAAATTGAAAAATGATAGCTCTTGTTCTCGTAGCGTTTATATATGTTTTGCTTCAACGGCTTGTGCAATTGGCAGTAGCTATTCCATTTGAAGCATTGATATTGCGATTATTTAGATGGGCAGGATTTAGAAAAAGCCTGATAGTTTCTGGCTTAATGAATCTTATTGCCTTTACTCTTTATTTATTGTTGATGGTTTCCAGTTTCATTTTTCAGAATACGCCACCATTTACTTTTATAAACAGCCTTCCAGAGAATTCCATTTTGGTTTTTCGAGTAATTACATTCTTTATTATTTCGGTTTTTATTGATGCTATTTTTCTATTTGTAACAAGTGATAATGCGAATATGGAAACTCCTGAACTTATTAAGAGATTTTACAAATTAGCTATTCTTTCTTTGTTTATTAATGCAACTTCAATTTTATTGATTTATGTGTTGCCTTTTGTCTTGAAATGGGCATTATAAATACTCCCTGTTGTTGAGAAAGAGTGAGTTAAACAGACACTTCCGATTTTTTAGAAAAATCGGAAGTGTTGTTTTTAGAGAAAGGAGATGTAAGGTGTTTTACGCGCTTACCAAACTCACAATCGTCCGCCCCAGCCAAACCGCGAAAAGTCCGAAAATCACACTTGCCCCGATATTGAGATAGAAAAGCAGGCTGTTGCCTTCTTGGAAAAGATTGAAGCTATCTGAGCTAAAAGTGGAAAAAGTTGTGAATGCGCCGAGAAAGCCTAGAAATATAAGCGAAGAGGTTTCAGGGGTGAAAATATCGCGTATTTCGGCGAGTTGCGCCAAAGCACCGATCAATAAACAGCCGACCAAGTTGACAACAAGCGTTCCGATCGGAAAATCTGAAATTTTTGACCAGTTTTGAACATAGTTACCGAGAAGATAACGCATGATCGCGCCAAGAAATCCCCCCATGCCAATTAAAAGAAAAGTGCCCATGTGCTATTGCTCCAATTTCCTGCGTGGAGTATTAGCCCAAGGACATAAATTGCTCCATCGCCTATAATTCCGACTATTCTAAAGGCGATAAAGAGTGAAGGCAAGGGTTATTTCTTTTGCGTTAGTTCTTTGAGATATAGATTCATTTGAAGTTTTAGAAAAATCAGCCCACCAAGAAGGGCTACGATAAAAAGGGATGGGGTTATTTCCAGCTTTTGATTGAATGCCAAACTTGCATAGAAAATCATTGCACCAAAGGTTATAGCACCTAGCATAGAAACTTGAAGGGCCATTAAATAGGCAACACTTTCTTTTTTGTAGAGATCTGGCAGACTTTCATTATTCCAAAGGAAAGCTTTTTCGAAACCATTATTTCTTTTACTGATGAATTCTTTGATGTGGTTCATCGCACTCGTGGATGAAAACCATGCTTTGCGAAGACGCGCGAGCTGTAATAAGGTCAGTAAGCCAAAAGCTGAAAGAAATAAAAATAAACCAGCAAGCACTATATATGCAAAAGTATCTACGCTTTCGATATTCTGCACCCCTAGAAAAGCACCAAAAAGACTACCTACACTAACGAGATAGAAAGTTGTTACACGAGCGCGATCTTCATGTGCTTGGAAAGCAGTTTGCGCGATATATTCGTACTCTGCGACGAGAATACTTTCAGCCCCATTGCTTATATTTTTTTCTTCTTTGGTCATTTTTTAGTAATAGGGTAACGTAAGATAGTTCGCTCTTCTACAGGGTTTTCGTGTCGGGGATCACTGAGATATATCTCATGATAGGGCAAGGTTAAATTGCAATTTTCTTCTTTTGCAAAATTTTTTATTCTGTCAATTGTCATTGGGATCAACCCAAAAGAGCTGACGTGCAAAATTTGTAGTGCCAACCCTTCATGAAATGCTTCAAAGCGTGCTAAGGTCAAAGAAGGAATCTCGCCTTGTTTTTTCTTTAGGCTGGCAACAGCATTTTTAAACATCTCGAAAGTGATATGCGTAGGTTGCATCATCATCATTGTCCACTTCCACCCTGTACGATCATTATAGTCATTTTTCTTTGTCGGATGCCACAATGCCTCCAGCGGCATTGTATTATAGTCAATAGGATTTTCGCGGCTAAGCTTGGACATAAATTTCAGGGTAAAGGAAATCCCGTTGAGTGTGTTTAGTGCCTCTTGAAAAGATTCAGATGTTGCTGGCCTTTTCCCTTCTTCCATTATTCCGTCAAGCATCACAAAGTTATATTCGGGGACTTCTACAAAATCTACACCACGAGCAGAAGGTGCGTAGAGTTTTGTTATCTCTTCTGCTGATACTAACTTAGCCATGAAACACTCCCGAAAAACTTTGTGGACGGTATTATATTATTATACTCCAAGCTACTCTCAGAATAGATAAAAATACTACGAAATTTTCTTTCTTCCTCCTTTTTTGCCGCGTTGGATGGCGTTTTTCCCAAAGCGTTCCTGCAATTCATCCAATACCTTTTCAATTTCTCGTGATTTTTCTACATTTTCCTCCCAAAAGGAGAGTTGTCGGAGGGGAGGACCCAATCCACTTACGCCCACGCCAATTAAACGCACTGCTTTACCAGATGGCCGCAGTTTTTTTAGCAAAGATAATGCTGCTTCAAATATCTCTGCTTCGTTATCAGACATGGTCGAGAGTGTTTTTTGCCGTGTCAGGGTTTCGAAATTGCTCCAGCGTAGTTTTAAACGCACTATTTTTCCGGCGAGCTCTGCTTTTCTTAAACGCCGAGCAACTTTCTGGGTTAGTGCGCGGAGCGTTTCATCCAATTTGGCATCATCACTTATATCCCGCAAAAAAGTTGTTTCCTGGCTGATCGATTTTGTTTCGCGCTCCGTCACAATGGGGCGGGTGTCAATTCCGCGGGCATGCAGAGATAAATCTCGCCCGTGTTTGCCAAATCTGCGTAACATTTCTTTTTCGGGTTGCTTGGCAATTTCCCCGATCGTGTAGATACCTGTATCGGCTAATTTTTGCGCTGTTTTCGGTCCCACACCCCAGAGCATTTCCACCGGTAGCGGGGATAGGAAACTAGCTTCTTGTCCTGCGGAAACAAAGGTCAATGCAAAAGGAGAGATGCCGCGCTGCGCCGCTTTTTTGCCGACATCATTCGCTATTTTTGCGACCAATTTATTCGTGGCGATCCCGACCGAGGAGGATAATCCCGCTTCGTCCCTGATTTGGGTTTGCAAGCGTTTCCCGATCACCTCAGGATCATCGGGCAGGTCACTTACGTCCAGAAAGGCTTCATCTACAGAAATTTGCTCAAGTAGCGGAGTCACATTTTGGAGCAAGGCCATTACTTTTTTCGATGCTTTGCTATAAAGATGATGCTTTGCTGGGACGATGAGTATTTGGGGACAAAGAGCTACTGCACGCCCCATTGGCATCGCCGAGCGAACCCCGTATGCCCGTGCTGCATAAGAACAGGATGCTACTACGCCGCGTTCTTCCGGTTTTCCACCCACAGCAAAGGCTTTTCCGCGCAGCGAAGGATCGTGCAATTCTTCTACCGCGCAAAAAAAAGCGTCTAGATCAAGGTGGATGATTTTTCTAGGCAAAATATTATCCACAGATTATACAGATTTGGCAGATTTTTGGTTTTCGTAACCCCAGACGATGCGTTTATATTCCAGGCTTGATGCGCCAAAATTGATTAAAAGACCGCGGCGATAGCCGGTTGCTTTGAGATAGTTTAAAACTTGGCTTTCTTCGATTGTGCTGAGACGTGAAAGAGCTTTGAACTCTACGATAATATCTGAGAAGCACACAAAGTCAGTACGATAACTTGTTGGAAGTATGATATTCCTATAAGTAATGGGCAATGCAACTTCTCTCTGAAAGGGGACATTCTTTTTAGGGAACTCAAGTACCGCAGCCTCTTGGTATACAGCTTCAAGAAAACCATGTCCCAGTCTTTTATGAATCTCCATCGCCGCACCAATGATTGCGTAAGTTTGCGGGTCGCGTTTGTTGATTGTTTTCATTCGCGTTACCTCCTCTGTGTAATCTGTGAAATCTGTGGATTAAACGCCCGTGATTTTTATTCCAGCCGATTTGACCATGTTTTGCTTATTGATATAGATCAGCAAAGATGTCATTCCTTCCACAACAGCAGCATTTTCGATCACACCTGCATCCCAGCCTTTCATCCCTGCGGCTTCGACGAGTTTTAACACTTCAAGCCGCGCAGCTTTGCCCTTTCCAGTTACCAAAACATCGCAATCAACGGGATGGTCGTCAAAAAGATGTTCGTGCGAAATATTTTGAAAAGCAGCAACTACGTTTACGTTTTCGCCAAGGATCTCTTGCGCTTCTTGTGCAGCGCTCCCAGCCTTGGGCATTTGTACCTTCGTTACTTTTGGTGGAACAAGCGGCACAGTCACATCAACAAAGATTTTGCCTTGCGCAGCTTCTTTTATGCTTTCAAGAGTAGATTTATGCGCGCTGTAGGGAACTGTAAGCACGAGAATATCTGCTTTTTCAGCGGCATTGATATTTTCAAGCCCCTTAACGAGTTCTTTTCCTAGCATTTCATTTAAGTCGTTGGCGGCAGTTTTTGCTTTTTCGTTTATGCGTGACCCGATAAGTACTTTATACTCCGCTTTTGCCCAACGATACGCTAACCCTTTGCCTTCTTTGCCTGTGCCGCCGAGTACTGCTAAGGTTATATTTTCCATAATTACTAACCTGGTGACCATATCAAAAAATAGGCCACAGATACACGCAAATATCTGTGGCCCAAAAAACTGTTCAGCTAATTAGGCTAATGCTTCGTAACGTTTCCATGCATCAGCAGAAGCCTCACGTGCTTTCGCCGCAATTTCTTCTTCATCTAAAGTAAGAAGTTCGCGATCTTTCATCAATATCTCTCCGCCAACGATGGTCGTTGTGACCATGCTTTCGTTGAAACCAAAAAGAATATGCCAAGGGAGATTTCCTGCATTCATATCGGTGAAGGGGTGATAATCGACAAAGATCAAATCGGCAAAAGCCCCCACACTAATTTCTGCGAGCGGTGCTTCAGGGAAAAAAACTTTAGCCAGCGCAGCATTATTTTCAATAGCCATTTCTTTTACGTCGTAGCCGCCCATTCGGCGTGGGTCGCCATTTGCTGATTTGTGCAGTAAATAAGCCGCTTTCCACTCATCCCACATGGTGTTCGAAAAACCATCATTCCCCAAACCAACTTTTACACCTGCGCGCAGCATCGACTCGACTGGTGCTACGCCAACGGCATTATTCATATTCGAGCGAGGCTGATGAGTGACCCATGTTCCTGTATCTGCCAAAATCTGAATTTCACGAGCATCCACATGAACAGCGTGAACAGCGATACTTTGTGGCCCTAAAATGCCATGTTTTTCAAGTCTATCCATCACGCGTAAACCGGATTTCGCCAAACTATCATCCTGGTCTGCAAGCCCTTCAGCAGCATGGATGTGGAATCCGCTCCCCTCGGGGATCGATTCTCGGCAATAATATAAAGTGGATTCAGAGAGGGTCAGGCTGGCGTGTAAACCAAAGCTTGCGGCGAGACGCGACTCTTTTTGGGCTTGCAAGCGTTTAATGAACCTGACATTTTCCTGAACACCTGCCTGCATTTTGACTTCCCCGTCTCGATCTGTTACTTCATAACAAAGCGATGCTCGCAACCCGGATTTGGTGACAGCGTCCGCAACCACATCAAGAGAGCCGTCAATAAAACTTGGAGAAGCGTGATGATCAATTAGTGTCGTAGTGCCGTGCTTGATCGCATCTACGAGGCAAACAAGCGCTGATGAGCGCACATCTTCTTCGAGGAGGGCTTTGTCCAAATTCCACCAGAGTTTATCGAGGATTTGAGGAAAATCTTTGGGTGCTTCTCCAGGGATCGCCATCCCACGTGCAAAGGCACCGTAGAAATGAGTATGCCCACAGATATTTCCGGGCATAACATATTGACCACGTGCATCTACTCGATTTTCGTTCGGGTAACGCGCAGCAAGCTCAGGGTCAGGGGCGATGTCGGCAATTTTATCCCCTTTGATATAGATGGAATATCCATGAAGGATTTTATTCTCTGCCCCCCAAGTGATCAAATTCGCATTGGTAATAAGCATAATATTCTCCTGTAAAAAAGTCCCCGCTATTATGGCAGGGATAGTTGAGTAAAAAAGGATTCAATTAAATGTGAACTTAGGCAAGTCCATAACTTTGCGGTTCTGGCAATATAACCCCGCTGGCGGCAATTTCAACAAGGGCGAGAAAAACAGCTTCTCGCATTTCTATATTGTCGCCATACATTTTGTGATATAGCGCATTGATGACGCCATCGCTGGGAGTCCGACGCAAATAGGCAAGAGCTGCAAGTTTTTCATCTATATCTTCACTCTTGAGCGCGAGTAAAAGAACTTCGGTGGCTGGTGCGCCGGGGGAGATACCCATCCCCTCTTTGCCTGCAAAGGCGATCAACCAAGGGCTTTCAGATGGAGGTGGTAATTTGCGCGGGATATGTAAATTAGGGGCTTTTCTTTTTTCAAGAATACCGGCGGCAATATCACGCACTGCCCATTCTTTATCTTCGAGCTGGGTGTGCAAAATTAATTCTTCTGCCCAAGCTTCTTGGATACGCGCCAGGCCATGCAAAGCTGAACGGCGGACGAGAATATCGTCTATGCCGAGGGCTTCTTTCAGCGTTTCCCATCCTTCAGCAGGGTGATTTGCAAAGGCTTCTGCGGCGGCGCGGCGAAGATTTTCTTCTCCCTGCATGAGAGAGGTAGCGAGGGCGTTTAGAGCATCATTTGTTCCGATGGCTGCTAAAGCTAAGGCAACAGCACTGAGCGTATATGTATTACGGAATTTTATGAGGGTCTCCGCAAGCGGTTTTGCTGCTTTTTTATCTCGCATTAGCCCACAGCCCAATGCCGCAAGTTGGATAACGTAGACAGAACCGGATTGCAACAACTGTCTAAATAATGCCGCAACGCTCGGATCATTGCTTTGAGCAAGGGCGGTGATAATTTGTCCACGTAAACTGAGCGGCTGTGTGTCGTCTTGTAGTGTTTTAGCCAGAGCTGTCAACACTTTTCCGCGCCAGGCTGCTTTTCGGGATGCATCTCGAAGCCATCCACCCATCAGGAGCAGATTACGTTCTAGTACGGGATCAGGCATCCCCAAGAGCGTATCGACAAGATGAGATGTGTTGCTACTTGCTCCACTTGCGGCAAGATAGTGCATTGATAGAGTTTTTCCACTCCATGATGGCTGACTTACTAAGCGTTCGTCTACGCTATAGTTGCTGAGGGCACGCCCAGAGAGAAATCCACCAAAAATCGGGTGCATGAACCGCATTTGGCTACCACGATGTTTGGCGAGTAAACCACTTTGGGTTAATTTTTCTACTAATCCGCGCTTTGGAGCGACTTTTTCTTTTGAGCTTTTTGCTTCTTCTTCGTCTTCTTCGGGAATTTCTTCTGGTGGCTCGAAAGATTTAACCCAACTATTTGCATTACGAGTACTGAAAAGAGGTTGGGAAGTCAGGCTAACTTGCATGGCAAGCGTTTCTAATGCTGCAACAGGCACATCGGCTGGAGCAAGACGGCGTAGATGTGTTTCGATGGCTGCCATAGCCGTCTTTCCACGAATATCGCCTGCATAGCTTCCCCAAGCTTTTAGCGTAAGTTCAAGCGGGGTGAGTTTTTCACTTTCTATGCTTAGCCAAGCATTAAGCAAGGCTGATTCGACTTGCTCCGGTCCTGCTTGTACCCAAGCCTCGAGTGCGACGTAATTTTCCCAGAGCGTTCCCCATTTGTTGAGAAATGCTTGTCTTTCGAGACCGTTCCATCCTTTTAGAGAAAGCGATGCAAAACCAAGTGCTGTAAGTGTGCCCAGGAATTCTATAGAAGCTGTCGTAATAATTCGAATATTTGGGTATTCTTCCAGTAAAGCTGATAGATAACTGGTAACTTTTTCTATTTCTTCTTGATGGATTTCATCCAGGCCATCAAGTAAAAGTAAGGCTCGCCCACTATGGAAACACATGCGAGTGAATTTTGGCAATCGCGTCGCATTAAAAAGGGATGCCTCTTCCGTAAGAAATTCGCTTATCGGGTCAAGGATATCTTTCGGGTCTGCATTGCTAAGGCCCAGGTCAGCAACATGTAAAAGAAAGGGAACGGCTTCGTGTAGTGCGCCCATTTCTTGATCTCTTTTTGCAATTAAGCTCGCAACATAGGCAAGGGCGACACTTTTTCCCATCCCGGGATCGCCGAGAATAGCCAAGTGAGTTCCCTCTGAGAGTGCTTCAGGAATGGTGAGCGTTTCTGTTTTGTAAAAAGAAGAAAAAGTGGAATCTTGGGGGAGGTAGGGGATAGTGAGGCTGGTTTGGTCTTGTGCGATAAAATCGCTGCCCGGGTCTACTTGCGGAGGTGGAGCAACAAGATGCGGTTTTATCAGAATTTCTTCGAGAGAGAAAAGAGGCGCGGCGAGGTGCGTCCCCTGTGCTTTTTTCAATACGGTCTGACGATGATGTTCTTCTATATTGCTGGCGCCGCGCATTGCAGCTTCTTCACGGCCTTTTTTCCAGTTTTCACGGATTTGTTTTAGCAGGGGGCGTGTCCATCTCAACAGAAGCCAAAACGCTGAAGCCGCAGCAGCACCGATCCAGAAAGAAATAGCATCAATAGTGAGATTGGAAAAACGCATTACTAATTACCGTAAAGAATTCGTTGACAAGAAGAACAATATGCCATTTGGCTAACAGAACGAACTTTTTGTTGTAGAGCCGGGGTCAAGGTTGCGCCACACGCGGAGCAGCCGCCATCGTTGATCGCGGCAACGGCGACACCTCGTTTTCTTTTGCGAAGCTTATTATATAGTTCAAGATGGTCTGCCTGCACTGCCGGCAATGCGACTTCCCTCTCTTGGAGCATACGTGCTTTTTCTTTTTCTAATCCGCTTTGCTCACCTGCCAATTGGCTATGCTCTTGCACGAGTTTTGCTTTCAGCGCATCCAAATCCTTTTGCGCGCTTTGCAAGATTTCACTTTGCTCATCATTCGCAAGCATTGCCTCTAGCTGCACATCCTCTAACGTTAAAAGATAGCGTTTTAGCGATTCAGATTTCTTTTGTAGGTCTTGCACTTCTTTCGGATTTTTTACATTCCCACTATAGAGCATTGATTCTGTTTGCTCAATTTTAACGCGCTGCTTCTTTACCTCATCCTCAGCCTTGCGCAGAGTCTTTTCTGTTTTACCCTGCTCGGCTTCACATCCTTCAAAATAAGCCGTAACGCGTTTCAACTCCTGATTATCATCAAGGATTTTTTGGATATCATCCAGACGGCGTTGAGTCTTATCAATTTGGCTATCAACTTCTTGTAGGCGATAAAGATGAAAAGTTGTACTCATAGACAGATTATAAACGATAAAAAGTCTTTCTTATTCGGGATTTGGGATTCGCACCACGTGTGATCTAAGCTGGCTTCCGTTTAAAAAGTGTTTTCTCAACTTCATCATTTCTCTGCAGAATTCCGCATTCAGATTTTTTTGGAGAGGTTAAGAACCAATTAGATTGAAATAGTTATAAATTGCCTGAGTCAATTCCACAAAAAGCGGATTGACCTCCCCCCAAATCCCCTGCACGGGATGGTAGGTGTAAATGGCGAGCACAAAATCTCCGCCTGGTGTGTAGACGATACCCACGTCGCTAATATCGTGAACAACGCCAAAACGGTCGGGGATAAATCCGTGTTTATGAGCGACTTTTGTCCCGTCGGGGAGACCAGCTTGGATGAGAGAGCCAAATTTATCTTGCTCCATATACTTGATCATCAGTTGACAATCGGCTTGGCTAATTTGGTTGGGGAAAGCCGCGATCAGCGCGCCGCCACCTGTTTCTGAACATTGATATATGTCAGTGAGCAACATACCTATATCAGAGGATGTTGTTTGATTATAGTCGTCGGGATTGGTGTATACATCTGTGCGTTGATTCGCTGGGGTGCTATAGCGCTTCAAAAGAGGACAAGGGTTTGCCGGGCTGCAAAAGAAGCCAGCCATAAAGGTGTTCTCCAGCCCCAATTTTTGCAGATCTTCAGTCACGATGATAGGACCTTGGAATGCGTCAATCTGAGTCATCAAAATATCGGCGGCAGCATTATCTGATTGTTGGAAGACATCTTCCATATATCCGGCTGTTCTTTCATCCGGTGTGCCGCGGTGGATGATATTGGAGAGCATGATCGGGATTTTGATTGTGCTGGATGCCGTGATGGCAATATCTGGTTCTAGTAAAAGTTCTTCTCCATTGTCTAATGCGAAATGGACCTCTTGTGCGTTCTGTAAATCGCTCAGATAGAGAGAGATCACACCATCAAAGCCGGAAAGATCAATGATTTGCTTGAGCAAAATTTCGAGATTTTCCATGGTTGGACGGGCAGGTGCTGTCTCCTGATAAGAGAGGGCAATAGTTCTACTTGTAGGAGATTCGAGCGCATCTTCTATAAGAGTCAGTGCTCGGTCAATATTAAGCTCTTGCCCCGCTGATCCACTTTCAAAGATAACGGTTCCTGCAATGGGTTGAGCGGTGGATGCAGGCTTATCGTAGCGCGGAGCTATTTCAGTTTCGAGATAAGCGAGAAGTTGTTCATCTTCCAGAGATGCTCGGAGGGGAATAGCAGATGCGGGTCGAGGGCGATTCCAGAGATTATCCCAAAACCCGCCCCAAAAAGGAGATGTGGTACGCACGAGGTCGGCGGCAGCGATCATGCTTTCAATATCCACGCTGAAGCCAACTTGCGATGGTGAAATGTGGATGATTTCGCCCGCATATTGCACTTCGATAGGTTGCGAATAAACTTGTAGAACACGCTCTGAGGCAGTTTGAGCGTTTACACCGCCAACGGCGACGCCGCCAATGGTCATCCCCGCAGGGTAATTATTTCGTTCACGGCTGTAGTTGAAGAGTTGAAACAGGGTCATCGCAACCGCGGCAACGATGAAGATCAAAGAAATAACACGAATGATCAAAAATGATGGATTACGGGTTCTCACATAGCCTCCGAGAAGGTTTTTTCTAAAATTTATGACTTATGTCACCCGCAGAGTATAACACGCTCATTCTCTCTTGTAAGCATCCATGCATTACTATAAAGTGCGCCAGAAATTAGCGTGTCTGCTAAGCAAAAAGGGTAGGCCTCTATTTATGGATACTGCCTCGTTGAGCGATGCTCTTATGCTATTATGTAGATGAAATGCCTTAGAAATCTATATCCAATTAGGAGAAAAAATGCTTCGATCTTTTCTTATCTATTTATCACAAGCAGGGTGGGCACAACGAATGGTTACGGGTTGGTCTTTTGCCTGGAATGTTGCATCTCGATTTGTGGCAGGGGAGACGAACGAAGAAGCGATTGCTGTAGTAGAGGAATTAAATGCCAAAGGAATTAACGCAACTTTAGATCAACTTGGCGAACATACTTCACGCGCTGAAGAAGCCGTGCAATCTACCGAAGAGATTTTAGGTATTTTAGATGCTATCGAAGAATCTGGCGTGCGGGCTGGGGTTTCGATCAAGTTAACCCAAATTGGAATGGGGCTGGATTCGACCATTTGCCGCCAAAACTTGCGCCGTATTTTAGAGCGTGCAAAAGAGCATGACAATTTTGTGCGTATAGATATTGAAGATACGCCTTATACAGATATTACTATTGAAGCCTATAATGAAACGCTCTCGGCTGGTTTTACACCCGAAACGGTGGGGATGGCTGTACAATCCTATCTTTATCGCGCCGAAGAAGATACAAAAAAAATGCTCGAAAATGGTACGCGCTTCCGCTTAATTAAGGGCGCATATAAAGAGCCGCCAAACTTGGCATATCCTAAAAAAGAAGATGTCGATGCTAATTTCGATTTGCTCACAAAAATCCTGATGGATGCCACGCTTGAAAATAAATTTGTGAAAGTAAGTGAAGACGGACGCACCCCGCCTGTTCCCGCTATTGCTACGCAAGACGATAAAAGAGTTGAGTTTGCAAAACAATATGCCAAGAAAATTGGACTTGAAAAAGAATTCTTCGAATTTCAGATGCTCTACGGCATTCGCCGCGATTTGCAAAACCAACTTGTAGACGAAGGTTATCAAGTCCGCGTTTATGTCCCCTTTGGTACACAATGGTATCCTTATTTTATGCGCCGCTTAGCAGAACGCCCCGCTAATGTATGGTTCTTTATCTCAAATTTCTTTAAAAAATAGTTTCCCCTTTAATTCCCCCCGATTGCGGGGGGGATGCCCTTTGGGGCAGGGGGGCGTAGTGGTACACTTAAATGCGAAAGTGAATTTCGCATTTTTGTTTTAATTATGAAAAAAGATATTATTCCTCTTGCCATCGTCACTGGAGCCGCCCATCGTTTGGGGCGTGTTTTTGCGCACACCCTTGCCAAGCAGGGATATGCAATTTTGCTTCACTACAATAATTCTGTGGATGCGGCAGAGGCGACGGCGTCAGCGTTGCGTTCCTTGGGCGTAGAAGTCATTCTGGCTCAAGCCAATTTGGCGGATACGGACTCAGCCCTTGGCTTGTTCGGCGTGGTAGATTCATCTCCTCACCCGCTGCGTGTTCTCGTTAATTCTGCGGCAACCATGCAACCTGCCGATGCCCGCACATTATCTCTCCCCGATTGGGACGCGACGATGGATCTCAACCTCCGCGCTCCATTTTTTCTCGCCCAGCAAGCCCAAATCCGGATGAGCGAAGCGGGCGGCGGGTTGATCGTTAATATCACGGATGTTGGGGCAGAAAAAGTTTGGTCAAAATTCCCGGATTATGTGGTCAGCAAAGCGGCCCTCCAATCTCTCACGAAAATTCTCGCGCGTAGCTTTGCTCCCTCTGTGCGTGTTAATGCAATCGCCCCGGGCCTCACACTTCCCGCAGACGATTTCCCCACAGAAGAATGGGAGCGATTAGTTGAACGTATCCCTCTTAAGCGCCCTGCACACATGAGCGAGATTGCTTCTGCGCTCGAATTTTTACTCAAAAATGAATATATTACGGGGCAGACCATCACCGTAGATGGTGGATATTCTCTGCTCTAGCCGTATGGGCGACCCGCTTTGATAGTTATTCTACGCTTTGTTGTTATCTGGCTGCTTCTTTTGATGAAAGGTTTTTCTGCGAAGCCAAAAGGGTCGCCCCTGCTGATAACTGAAAACTGAAGACTAAGGACTGAATCATGCCAAAATCCCCAGCTTTCCTCGCAAAACGCCTCCGTAGCGAAGGCGAAAAAACGACCGCTTTCTTTGCTGGCCTGGATGAAGCTGATTGGAATCAAACCGTCTACACCGAAGGCGGCGAGTGGACAATTCGTAATGTTCTTGTGCATTTTGTGACCGCAGAACAAGCTTTTTTGAAACTCTTCCCCAGCATCATTGATGGCGGCGAAGGTGTATCTAAAGATTTTGACCTAGATCGCTATAATGCTCGTCAGCAGGAAAAAGCGCAAAAACTATCGCCACAAGAGTTACTCGTTCAATTTCAAGATATCCGCATAAAAATGGCGGCGTGGGCGGAGACTCTCAGCGCAGAGGACCTGCAAAAAGAAGGTCGCCATCCATTTTTAGAAGAAACCAGAGTAGAAGAAATGATAAAACTCGTATATCGGCATAATCAAATTCATTATCGGGATATACGTAAAAGTATTGAATAAGCTGAAGAAAAAATGACACGTTTAAAACATCTCCTCACTTTCTCAAACCCTCTCCTCCTCGCCCTCGTCGCGCTGACCTATACCCTTGGCACGGGCATTGCTCGTTACCTCGGACGTGCCGACCATCCTCTCGTCTTTGGGATGGGATTTGGCTGGGTAATCCTGTTGCTCTTGGCAATGAATTTGCTAGCGATTTATTTTCGCCCGCATAATGAGCGGCTTACCGAGGAAGAAACAATTGTCGAGCGAAATTGGCTGCGCGCAGCAGCTTTTCAAATTTCTATTGCAGCCTTGAGCGTTGTCGCTTTACTGACGGTTTTTCTTTTGCAGCAAGGCGTTTCTCCTGCCGCGCTCTTTTTTGCCCTCCTCATCTTTCTTGCCGCCATTGCTTACGCTCTCCCACCCTTGCGCCTTGTCACGAGCGGTTTTGGCGAATTTATTCTCGCCATTCTCTTTGCGCTTCTCATCCCAGCATTTTCTCTAACCTTGCAGTTGGGCGAACTTCATCGTCTGCTTGGCGCAGTCGCTTTTCCTCTTGCGGCTCTTGCTCTGGCCTTCTTCCTTGTGCTCAATTTCCCTGCTTATAAAGAGGACCATAAATATGAACGGGGCAGCTTATTGCTTCGCGTTGGTTGGCAGAGAGCGATTTCTCTTCATCATATACTCATTTTTAGTGCCTATTTCCTTTTTGCGGCGATGCCCTTTATCGCATCCGTTCCCTGGGCTGTGATCTCATCTGTTTTTCTAGTGATGCCTTTTGCCATTTTCCAAGTTTATTGGATGCAGCAAATCGCTAATGGTGTCAGCCCAAACTATAAATTTCTGACTCTCCTCGCCATCACCGTTTTGGGATTAACAACCTATACCCTCACCCTCACCTTTTGGATTCGCTAAGCTTATGCCCGAATTTCTGACCCTTCTACCCCCTCAAGAATCATTGGATAAATTGCTACGGAACCTCCCCGTACCGAAACTGGCTACCGAAAAAATAGAGACCGCCTCGGCATTAGGCAGGATCATTGCAGCCGATCTCGGCGCCCCACACGCTTTGCCCGAATTTCCGCGTTCTACAGTAGATGGATTCGCTGTCAAAGCCGCTGATACTTATGGGGCATCCGATTCGCTCCCCGCCTACCTAAACCTGATCGGCGAATGCCCGATGGGAGCGACTCCTGACCTTGAAATTATATCTACAACGACGGCTATTATCCACACCGGCGGGATGCTGCCAAAAGGCGCAGATGCAGTCGTGATGCTCGAATATACGCAGACTGTTGATAATGAAATCGAAATTCTCCGTGCCGTTGCCGATGGGGAGAACGTGATCCGCATCGGGGAAGATGTTGCTCAGGGAGCACTGATCAAGCCCAAAGGGAGCCTGATCCGACCCGCTGAAGTGGGGGGATTAATGGCTTTGGGATTTGTAGATGTCGAAGTGTTGAAACATCCCAAAATCGGTATTATCTCCAGCGGGGATGAAGTAGTTCCCCCCGAAAAACGTCCCCACCCCGGGCAAGTCCGGGATATTAATTCCTACACTTTAGCCACGTTGGTCGAAAAATATGGCGGAGAAGCCATCGTGTATGGCATCGTCTCTGACAGTATGGATGCGATGAAAAAGGCGATTTCACGGGCATTAGATGAGTGCGAAATGGTGCTCATCACGGCGGGATCATCCGCCAGTTCACGTGATATGACCGCCGCCGCGATAGAGGCATTGGGCGAGCCGGGCGTGCTGGTGCATGGCGTAAACACCCGCCCCGGAAAGCCGACCATTTTGGGCGTTTGCGACGGAAAAGCGGTGATCGGGCTGCCGGGAAACCCCGTTAGTGCCTTGGTGAATGGATATGTTTTTGTCGCACCACTCATCCGCTGTTTGCTTGGGCAAGATGCCGCCGAATTACGCCCGAGCGTTTCTGCAAAATTGACCGTGAATATCCCCTCGCAGGCTGGGCGCGAAGATTGGATACCAATAAAGCTAAAGCAGGATAGTGATAGTTTTCTCGCCGAACCCATCTTTGGTAAATCGAACCTGATTTTTACTCTTGTTGCCGCTGATGGTCTACTCAAAATCGCCCCCGATGCGACAGGTTTGAGCGCGGGCGAGATAGTGGAAGTGATTTTTTTATGATAAAGATGATTGGAAAATTCAAAATTCAAATGCTTGTTGTAATACTTATGTTGGCTGCGTTTGCTTTGCAAGCCTGCGCTCAATTTGCAGTGATAGAAACAGATGTGCCCCAAGCTAGCCCAGCACCGAACGACACCGCAACATGGACACCGAGGCCGAAAGAGCCAACCGCGCCGCCAACTGCAACCAAAACCCCGATCTCCAATACACCAACGCCAGCTCTAGCGCCCACGCAGGCAAAAGAAACTCTTTTTAGTGTTACTGGTGGAAACCTGAACGTGCGCCGTGGCCCGGATTTGGCTTATAACTATCTCGGCGTGATGTATGATGGTGATGAAGCTGTTGCAATTGGGCGTGACAGGAAGGGGGATTGGCTGTTGATAGAGCTGCCTTCCAAACCAGGTGTAGAAGGTTGGGTAACAACCGAAACAGAGTATTCCACTGTAGAAGGAAATATTCGCTCCTTGCCAATTGTGGAAGTAGAAGAGGCTCTTCCTGCTTTTATCCGTAATTGCACAAAACATACGATTTTGGTGCAGCCTGTAGAAATACAATTGCTCGACAAATATAATGAGCCAGATAATGTAGGGCACTTTGATGTTGCCACATACCAAATATACGATGTAGACATATCGGGAAATGTGCGTTTGGAAGATGTCAGCCTGTCGGAAGGAAGAACAGTGGATATTATCTATGATGGGAATGGGGATAAATCAAAGTGTGAGTGATGTAAAGGTTAGGATGAGGGGAGTTGCTCCGCTGATTGATTCTAAAATGTATGGGAATAAATAACTGCCATCGTATGGGAGGTTTCTAATGTTAGATAAATTATCTAGTCCAAGGTGTTTTGAATGTAAAGAAGAAATTACCGAGAAAGATAAATTGTGTTTTTATTGTGGAGCAGATCTTGAGCGGCAGTATAGTATAGTGGAAAAGAAAATACTTGCGGAGGAGTACTATGATGATGCGCTGAAAACCTGTAATTCAGGAAGAAGCTTGGAATATGCCTTGACTGATGTTGAGTTGTCTATCCAGTTTAATCCTGATGTAGCTGAAGCACATAATTTACGAGGGATTATCCTAGATTTAATGAGTGAAAAGAGTGCTGCGATTTTGTCATATCAAGAGGCTATTCGTATAAACCCGGATTATTCAGATGCAGTGGATAATCTAAAAGAAATTGAAGATGAACAGTTTTCAGAAGGAATAAGAGATTTGGATGTCTTTTCAAATAAGAAAGATAGTTTTATAGAAGAAACAAATGCTGTGACTTTATCTCATCAAGAAGCTATTCGCGCTGATTGTAGTGCAAAGGATGCTCTCCAAGAAACCAAAAGTGAACAACTTGTGAGAAAGGCTGATGAGTTTGACGCTTTCTCGCGCCAAGAAGATGGATTTGGTATTAGATTTTTAAAAAACATAGTATGGGTTGTAGTATTGATAGCTGTTATTTTGGGGGCGAATTTTGCATACCGTGAATTTGGGCGTAATTTTATCCTTCCTAAAAACACGATTGTATTTCAGCCTGATTACTCTCAGGTCAAGAATGTGACATCTGAAGATTTGGAAACCACGGCGCAGATTCTTTCTGAGCGTGCACAGGCTCTAGGTTATTTCAATGTGTCATTTGTTATTGACAATGAACAGATCGTAGGAAAAATACCTAACTCTTTAGATGTGGGGATTTTTGCAGAGAGAATTTCTCCTGTCGGTTTATTGGAGTTTGTTGATTTTGGAGAGACCCCAATAAGCACGGGAAGTTTAATTAATACTGGTTTTAAAAGTTTACAAGAACTAGACGAAAAAAAATGGCACACTGTTATGACAAATGATTATATTGAAGAAACAAGTGTCGTTCAGGATCAGGTGGGCGGATACCAAATCGCGTTTTCTTTAACAGACGATGGTAGCGAAATATTTGCTGAATATACTGGTGAAAATATAGGCACATATTTGGGCATAGTATTAGACAAAGTTGTTGTTTCATCACCATATATTCAATCTGAGATAACAGGAGGTCAGGGAGTTATTACTGGGCAATTTACCCTCGATGCAGCTGAAGATTTGGCTGTAATACTAAAAACGAAAGCATTGCCTTTCCCCATTAAGTACGTAGATGGTTTTGATACAGTAGAATAGTTACTATATTTTTACTTATTATCATCTAATTCTCTGAAGCCTATGTCTGTATACCTCCACGATATTCCCCTCGATAAAGCTAAAGCCGCGCTCAAAGAAGCTCTGCAAAATGCTGATTTATGGCGCGTGCTGGCAACTGAAAATATCCCCCTCGGCGAAAATGCGCTTGGGCGCGTTCTCTCCGAGCCGATTTGGGCGAAGGTCTCCTCGCCGCATTATCATGCCTCCGCGATGGACGGATTTGCCGTCCACGCAAAGGATACAGCTGGTGCAACTCTCACCGCACCGCTCACGCTTCAAATCGGTGAAGAAGCTCAATATGTTGATACCGGCGATCCGCTGCCTGATGGTTTCAATGCCGTCATCATGATCGAAGAAACCGAAGCGCTCGATGCCAATGGCGAGATTACACCCGCCATTCGTGAGCCGAAAACCATCCGCATCCGCGCCGCTGTCGCACCGTGGAAACACGTTCGTCCGCTCGGTGAAGATATTGTCGCCACACAGCTTGTTCTCCCAGCTGGGCATATTTTGCGCCCCGTCGATTTGGGCGCAATTGCCGCTTCGGGGCATACTGAAATCCCCGTTTCTCCCAAGCCCCGCGTTGCCATTTTGCCCACTGGCACCGAACTGGTCGAAATCGGCTCTGAACTCAAGCGCGGCGATATTCTCGAATATAACTCTCTTGTTTTGGCGGCGCAAATCAAAAAGTGGGGCGGTCTCGCTACTCGTTTCCCCATCACGATTGATGATTTTGACCTGATCGCAGAGCGTGTAGCCGAAGCCGCTCGTGAGCATGACCTGATTTTGCTCAACGCAGGTTCATCGGCGGGCGCGGAAGATTTCTCCGCAAGCGTCGTCGAAAGACTTGGCACGCTTTTAGTTCACGGCGTTGCCGTTCGCCCGGGGCATCCTGTGATTATCGGGATGATAGAAAACAAACCCATTATCGGGATGCCGGGATACCCCGTCTCGGCTGCGCTGACGGGAGAAATTTTTGTCGAAGAAATGATCGCGAAATGGACGGGACGCACGCCAATTGAGCTTGCTACCGTTAAAGCAGAATTGACCCGAAAAACAACATCCCCCGCTGGAGACGACGACTACATCCGCATGGCAGTTGGGCGTGTCGGCGAGCGGATGCTGGCTGCGCCGCTTAATCGTGGTGCTGGCGTGATTTCCTCCCTCGTCCGTGCAGATGGTTTGGCAATTATGCCGCGCGGCACGCAAGGCGCAGAAGCTGGTGACAGCGTAGACATTCATCTTTATCGTTCTCCCGCTGAATTGGAGCGGACGATTTTTTGCATCGGTTCGCACGATATGACTCTCGATCTCTTGGCGCAATATCTCTCCCAGCGTGGAAGACGTTTGGTCTCGTCGAATGTTGGGTCGTTGGGAGGTTTGGTTGCGTTGAAGCGGGGAGAAGCGCATCTTGCCGGGTCGCATTTGCTGGACCCTGTCACAGGGATTTATAACGATGCTTATATTGCGAAGTATTTGGCGGAAACACCTGTCCAGCAGGTGATGTTGGTTAATCGGGAGCAAGGTTTAATTATCCCAAGGGCGAACCCGAAAAATATTCGAGCGTTGGAAGATGTCGCTAAGCCGGGCATCCAATTTGTTAACCGTCAGCGCGGTGCGGGAACACGCGTCCTGTTGGATTATCATTTAAACTTATTGGGGATAGCACCAGAGCAGGTTCTTGGCTATAATAACGAAGAATTTACTCATTTGGGTGTGGCAGCGGCTGTCGCTTCGGGACGCGCAGATTGCGGTTTGGGGATCGCTGCTGCAGCACAAGCTCTTGATCTGGATTTTCTACCTCTGTTTCAGGAGCGTTATGAGTTGATTATTCCTGATATTTATTTTGAAAGCCCTCTTTTGACTCCGCTTTTCGAAATAATTGAGAGAGAAGATTTCAGAAAAACTGTCGCAAATATGCCCGGCTATAGCTTTGGAGAAGAAATATGAAGGAAGCCCTTGTAATTGACGATAATCGTAAAACAGCAGACGCTCTTGTAGAGATGGTGAGCCTTTTGGGTGTCGCAGCACGTCCGGCTTATGGTTCAAGCCCTGCGATGGCTTTGCTTGGAGAACATACGCCTTCTTTGATTTTATTAGATGTGAATATGCCCGGCGTAGACGGTTTTGAGATCTTGGCTTATTTGCGCCGTGAGCCGCGCCTGATGAATGTGCCTGTGATCGTGGTTACTTCTGACGATCAGCCAGAAACAAGAAAGCGTGTAATGGATGGTGGCGCAGAGACGATGATTATAAAACCAGCCTCTCTTCATCAATTGGAAAGTGCTTTAAGGGACACTGGCGTTTTGTAGCTTTTGCTTGGAAATACCGATATAAAAAAGCGGCGAGCAGAGTAATCTGTTCGCCGCTTTTTGTTTTTATGCTTTTATCGCTACCAAACTCATCGCATACTCAGCTAATGCCGTAATCGATAAACTTGGGTTTACGCCCGGATTCCCCGGCATAATTGAGCCATCGATTACATATAGGCCAGAGTAGTTGTGAATGCCAAAATCCAGGCCAACCACGCCTTCGTTTTCATCAAGCCCGATCGGTACGCCGCCCATAAAATGCGCGGTCGTGGGGAAGTTGAAAAGCCCATCTGTAAATGCTGCTTGCGGAATACCATTTGCGCGTTCGGCTATTGTTTTGACTACCTCGTTCCCGACAGGGATTTGCTTTGGGATGGGGTAATCGGCGTCTGGTTTTAGCACCAAGCCTTTCATGAAAAGTGTAAAGATATTTCTCCCTCGTCGCACATGGGTCAGGTTATCTTCAGTTTGCATAATCAGCAAGATTGTCGTGACGCGTGCCCAATTTGCCAGAAATTTCTCGTATATAAAATCGAAGGGGTGGCGCAAAATCTTCCCTGCCATTCTCAAAAAACGCAGCCAGATCGGATGATCGCCTTCAATAAAAGGCATCGTCAACGCCCGAATAAAAGACGATCTCTCAGCGTATTTGACAGGCTCGATCCGCGTCACCTCGTCTGCCTGAAAAATCGACGTGATCGCAATCCCCTCCGAATAATTTACATCATTTTTGCGCATCGCCACGCCCATGATATTCTCAGAGTTGGTGCGGACCTGGTCACCTAATTTTTGTGATATTTTGGGGAGGGATTGAGTCTCGTCGCGGCATCTGAAGAGTAATTCCATTGTGCCGAGCGCGCCCGCAGCCACGATCACGTTTCGCGCGTGGATTTCAGTTTGCTTCCGTTTAATAAGTGATGTCGAGGGCTGGTACAGGATTCTATAACGAGGGCCAGTTGAATTCATGTCCGTGACTGGTTTTATATCCACAACTTTAGATTCTGGGATTATTTCTGCCCCGTTTTTCTCGGCAAAATAGAGATAATTCTTCGAGAGCATATTTTTGGCGTTATGCCTGCACCCGACCATACATCCCCCGCAATGGATGCAGCCCGCACGGTCGGGGCCTTTCCCATCGAAAAAGGGGTCGGGAACGGTTTCGCCTTCTTTGTCAGGATCACCAAAGAAAACGCCCACGTCTGTTGCGTGGAAACTATCTGCATAGCCCAACTCGCCCGCGATTTGGCGAAGATGTTCATCTGCCGCCCAAAGTTTAGGATTACGCGTCACGCTCAACATCCGGCGCGCTGTCGCATAGTGCGGGGCAAGAATCGTTTTCCAGTCGGCGAGATCTTGCCAGCCAGTTGTCTGAAAGAGTTTGTCATCCGGTTCCATGAGCACATTGCCATAAGTCAGGCTGCCGCCGCCAACGCCGCTGCCATGCAGAGCGAGTAGACCGTTCATAAAGGTCATTTCAAAAAAGCCGAAAAGCCGCAATTTGGGCAACCAGAGAAATTTAGGCAAGTTCCAATTTGTTTTAGGAAAATCCTTATCGTCGAAGCGTTTGCCACGCTCGATGACGAGTACCGAATATCCCTTTTCACTTAGGCGCATAGCAGAAACCGAGCCGCCGAAGCCAGAACCAATGATGACGTAGTCGTAAACTTGTTCAGACATTAGCATTCCTTAATTTTTGTTTTGACAATACAGGTATTATAATGGCAAGGTTTATCGGTATTATAGAAATAATATAAAGAGGCTCTTTATAATGCATATTGCAAAAATTTTACAAAAACCGGGTCTTCATTTTAGCTTTGAATTTTTCCCGCCAAAGACGCAAAAGACCTCTGATGAGCTTTTTCAGTCGATGAAGGAATTGTCATCTATTGGTCCAGCTTATGTTAGTGTGACTTATGGTGCAGGTGGTTCAACACGTGATTTGACGCATGATCTTATTGCGCGGGTTCGTAACGAGACGGATTTGACAGTTGTCGCTCATCTGACGACTATTGGCGCGACGCGAGGGGAACTTCACGATATCTTGCAAGAATACGCTGATTGCGGACTTGACAATATCATGGCGTTACGCGGTGATCCTCCTAAAGGTTCGCCAGGTTTTATTCAGCCAAAAGATGGGTTTCGCTATGCAGCAGATTTAGTAGCTTATATCAAAAAGCATTTCCCGCAAATGGGTGTTGGTGTAGCCGGGTTTCCGGAAGGGCATCCTGAAACCCCAAATCGCCTAAAGGAGATGGATCATCTGAAAGCCAAAGTAGATGCTGGCGCAGATTATATTTGTACGCAGCTCTTTTTTCAGAATAGAGATTATTATGATTTTCGTGATCGCTGTGAAATGTCAGGCATCAATGTTCCGATTATTGCTGGGATTATGCCGATCATTTCGCGAAAAGGTATGAAGCGTATTTCAGAATTAGCTTTAGGTTCACGAATCCCTGCCAAATTGCAGCGAGCAGTTATGCGTGCTTATGATGATGATGCGGTTGCGAAGGTTGGCATTCACTGGGCTACGCAGCAGGTTTTTGGTTTATTTGATCGTGGTGTAACAGGTATTCATTTTTATACGCTGAATCGTTCAAAGCCAACTTTGAAAATATATGATGCGCTGGGGATTAAGTCGGAGAATAAACCGAAATAGCCCCCCTCTCTAACTCCCCCCGCTTGCGGGGGGAGAATCTGTTATCACAAAAGAGGTTTAGATTGCACTACATGAGGGCAATCCAAACCTCTTTTTTCTTTCCCCCTAAATACGAAGCATTTGGGGGGAAGCTCCGAGCGGAGCAAGGAGCAGGGGGCTATGAACTTCGCTTACCGGGGGAAATGTAATTTGTCTTTTTATAAGGTTTAATTTGTTCGCCGATATTATTTACGATCAGGTGCCCCGACTCGTGCATGAGGGTATCGTGATTGAAATCATTTAGCTTTGTCATGCTTGCCAAGCATGGGAAGTGGTGATGGAGCAATCCCGCCTTTTCTTCAGCTTCGTCAACAGACAGGCCAATAAGTCCATCGGCGATGTGGCGGGCGCATCCGCAGACGGCATCTACTTTGACTGCGGCCGAGGTGATTTTGCGGGTGTCGGGGTCAACCTCTACTTTTAGGTTTGGTTTCCCAAAATAGCGTGCGAATTCAGAAATTTCTTTACTCTCGTAGCTAAGTCTGTCTCGGCGAGTGATGCCATAATCATGTTCTGTTAGTGAGCAAAGTGGCTTTGGTGTTGCGCAAGCCACATCCATTCTTTCTAGCCAGCCTCGTAGCTGACGCGATAATCCGCGTGGCAACCAGACTTCATTGTCTACGGCAGCGATGACGGCTTTTGCGCCGATATTCTGTGCAATATCAGGGAGCAATTCTGCTACGCCGCGATGCTCAGCAAAGGATAGTAGAAGATCAGCAGCAGGAAGATCTTCGGGGATATATTCTTCAGGGTAGTCGATGATGGGAGGGAGGATTGTGGGGGCTTGCCAAGTTTCCAAGCTCCAGGATGACGGGGCGTGCAATTTGATATTTTGCAGATGCCGTTCCCCATATTCCCCGGAGATAATTGTCAAAATTTTCATAAGTGCTGCCTCTAATTTATTTGACCAACAAGGAAATTGTATCACGGTGATGGTGTGTGTTTTTTGGCACAAATCAAGGATGACATATATCTGATTTCTTAGTGACAGTGAATACTACGGAGCAGTATGCTAATCTTCTATACTGTAACTGATTAAGGCATTTGTCCGGTGAACTTATGTGCTTGCCAAGGGGTGGCTGCCTAGCAAAATTCTATAAAACTTTTACGGTTAGTTTTTATGAGGTCTATGAAGAATATGCGGCTTAGTATAAATTCCAGACTACAAAGACTGTGGTTATATCCGTATATGAGTCATTCACCAGGGCAATACGAGAGCAATATTCAGATTTTATGATATTTAGAGCCAGTGCGCATGGATGCGCGCTGGCTTTTTCTTTTTTCTCAACCAATCAAGTCAGATATTCAGAATATCTGCATTTAATATTTAACGATTACGTTTGCTTAGAAACTAAAGGAGGCTAGCCCCATGACAGTACTAACCCTTGATCTCCCGGCTATGTATGGCGATCATCACGTTGTTGAAGTCAGGCGTATTTTGCTTGACCTCGATGGCGTGGAGGAAGTTTACGCTAGTAGCGGATTTCATGCTGCGGAGATCACCTACAACGCGAAGAAGATAACGAAAAAGGATATAGTGTCAAAGCTTGAGGAAGCCGGCTATATTGGTGAGTTATTTATTCCCCAAGAGACGGGGATTCCCGTCAACCAGGGGAATGGCAGCGCGGATACTTATTATCGACATACAGAGGCATACGCGCAGACCGGCAAAGTTGTTAGTTTTGAGCAAGAGGTCGGGCACGGAGGGCGCGGTCTTTGGCCCTGCCCTGGCATGACCCCAATTACCAGTATGGATGAGGAGTAAAAAATGGCTAAAAAAAGACGAACTCCCCAAGAAGCCAGTAAAGATCCAGCAGCGCAGGAATTGTTAATCCGTGCAGATGAGTTGGGTATTGGCACTGCATTTACACGTGCTGACGATATGGTTCCCTGCAATATCGGTGCAGCGGGGATGTGCTGCAAGATATGTAGTATGGGACCCTGCCGCTTGACCAAAGATGGGCAAACGGGCGTTTGTGGGGCGACGCTCGATACGATCCAGGCTCGGAACTTGGTGCGTGCTATCGCTGCCGGAGCGGCTGCCCATTCCGATCATGGGCGCGATATGGCCTTTACTTTGAAGGCTGTGGCAAATGGAGAGACAGAAGGTTATGTTCTCCGAGATGTTGCCAAATTACGCACGGTGGCTGCCTTGTACGATATTCCAGTTGAAGGTCGTTCTCCTGAAGAAGTTGCGAACGATCTGGCTGATCTTTATATTTCCCAATTTGGGCAACAAAGAGGGCGTGTGGTTGTAACCAAACGTGCGCCGGAAAAACGCCAGAAGCTATGGGAAGAACAAGGTGTGATCCCGCGCGGTGTTGACCGTGAAGTTGTTGAGGCTTTGCATCGCACACATATTGGCGATGATCAGGACCCTGAACATCTTATGCAGCACGCCGTTCGCACATCTCTTGCAGATGGATGGGGCGGTAGCCTGATCGCTACTGATGTATCCGATATTCTTTTTGGAACGCCAGCCCCTGTTTTAGGGCAAGCCAATTTAGGCGTTTTAAGAGATGACTATGTGAATGTGGTCGTTCATGGGCACGAGCCGACTCTCAGTGAAATGATTGTTGCGGCATCTCAAACGCCTGAGATCATTGCATACGCTAAAGAAGCCGGCGCACAAGGCGTTCAACTTTCTGGTATTTGTTGTACAGCTAACGAAATCCTGATGCGACAGGGTATCCCCGCTGCCGGGAATTTCTTGCAGCAAGAGTTAGCAATTTTGACTGGCGCGGTCGAAGCGATGGTTGTTGACGTACAGTGCATTATGCAGGCATTGGTTGGCTTGGCTGATAATTTCCACACAGACATCATCACAACTTCGAAAAAAGTCAAGATCAAGGGTGCTACGCATATCGAATTTGATGAGCATAAGGCTCTGACCATTGCCAAAGATATTTTGCGCCACGCGATTGATAATTATAAGAATCGCGGTGAAGTGCAAATCCCTGACCATCGTACAGATTTGGTGCCGGGTTTCTCACACGAATATATCAACTATATGCTTGGCGGCTCTTATAGAGCTTCCTTCCGCCCACTCAACGATGCGATTATGTCCGGGCGTATTCGCGGTGTTGCTGCGATCGTCGGATGCAATAATCCGCGCAGTCAACATGACCATTTGCATACTTATGTTACAAAAGAATTGCTCAAGCAGGATGTCTTGATCGTCGAGACAGGCTGTGGCGCAATTGCTTGTGCGAAAGAAGGTCTGCTGCTCGGCGAAGCAGGTTTGGATAAAGTCGGACCCGGATTAAAAGAAGTCTGCGAAACCATCGGCATTCCGCCTGTACTGCACATGGGATCATGTGTTGACAACACCCGCATTTTGACGGTGCTTACCCAAGTTGTTGCTGAGGGCGGTCTCGGAGATGATATTGACCAGGTTCCCGCTGTGGGCTTGGCACCAGAGTGGATGAGCGAGAAAGCGCTCTCCATCGGCACTTATTGTGTCGCTTCTGGCGCTTACGTCATCTTTGGCGGCAATTCGCCCGTCAGCGGTATGCCAGATCGAGTATCCGATAGCGACCTTGTGACGAAGATCATCGGCGAAGGCTGGGAAGAGTTATACGGCGGCAAGCTGGAATTCATTCCCGAGCCTGATAAAATGATCGAAGCTACGCTGGCGCATATTGATAAAAAGCGTGCCGATCTTGGATTGCCAGAATATGACCCCGAGAAATTTGGTCAAAGTGGTGACGCTCGCATGTTGGAATTGGAAGAACTCCCACTCGCAGAACGCCGAGAATCCATCTACGGCGCAGCAGCAGATTAGGAGGAGAAAAAATGTCAAAATATATTGCAACTCGTGCGATACGCGGTGCTAATTCCTTAGTTGTTGAAGCGGAGACGATGCTTCAACAGGCACTTGCAGAAAAAGGCCCCGATACAGTCGTGGAATTTCCTAATACCGCTTATTTCCTGCCGACCATTTTTGCGATGACGGGTATGGAAATTGAAACTCTGGGGCAACTTGGAGATGCGTTAAACCATGCTCGTTCTCTTTTGCATCCTATCCCCGCTGATAATCATTGGACTCCCTATCTTGGAGAAACTCTTGATAGCGGCATGGCAACGCTTTTGGCTGCCGAGATCATTGAAGCCATTCGTTTTATTTATGGCTTGCAACCAGAACCCTTCCCCGGGATTGAACTGACCGGCGGCACAGCCTACCCCGAACTTGATAACGGTGGTGGACCTGCTGGGCATCTCAATGGTCCGATTGATGATATTCAATTACGTTCCTGGGGCATCCAATTGGTCGATGGTCGTATGCCCGGCTTCGCCGCCATCGTTGGCGCAGCCAAAGATAATAAAACGGCTGTCAAGATCGTGCGCGAGCTTCAACAGCGCAATATCCTGGTTTTCCTCTCTGGTAATGTAAATGGACGCAGTATTATCCATCAATTGCAGGAAGAAGGAATTGAACTCGGCTACGATACATACACAATCCCCTTCGGCACGGATACGATCAGTGCCATCTACGCATTGGGATTTGCTGCTCGTTCAGCATTAACCTTTGGCGGTATTGATGCAGGTCAGGCACGCGATATTTTGCTCTATAACAAGAAGCGCGTTTTTGCTTTTGTGCTGGCTCTAGGTGAAGTCGATGACCTTAAATACGCCGCTGCTGCGGGAGCGATCAACTTTGGCTTCCCTGTTATTGCGGATACTGTTATTCCCGAGATTTTGCCCACAGGCGTGACGGATTATGAGCACGTTATCTCCATGCCTTTTGAAGAGATCGAAGGCGCAGATGATATGGAACGTGCTGAACGCCTTGTGCAAAAATGCATCGAAGTACGCGGTGTCAAGATCAAGATGACCGAAGTGCCTGTCCCCATTCCTTACGGCTCAGCTTTCGAAGGTGAAGTTGTCCGCAAAAACGATATGCGCGTTGAATTTGGTGGCAAATACTCCCGCTGTTTCGAGTTCCTACAGATGAAAGATATGGACGAAGTCACCGATGGCGTTGTTCAAATCATTGGCCCCAATTTTGATGATCTCAAAGACAAAGGTGCTATGGACTTAGGCATCGTTGTCGAAGTGGCTGGGCGAAAATTACAGGAGGATTTCGAACCTGTACTTGAACGCCAAATTCACTATTTCGTCAATGGCGGCTCTGGCTTACAACATATTGGTCAGCGAGATATTGCCTGGATACGAATCTCCACAGAAGCTGTTGAAAAAGGCTTCACGCTAGAGCATATTGGCACAATTCTTCATGCTCGCTTACATGCAGAATTTGGCACGATCATTGATAAAGTGAAAGTTACTTTATATACCGACCCGGATAAAGTGACCGAATGGCTGGAAAAAGCCCGCGAAGCCTATGATTTCCGCAATAAACGTCTGGCAGACCTGACAGATAACGCTGTTGATGAATTCTACTCTTGTACACTCTGTCAATCCTTTGCCCCCAACCATGTCTGCATCGTCAGCCCGGAACGTCTCGGTCTTTGTGGCGCGTATAACTGGCTGGACTGCAAAGCATCCTTCAGCATCAATCCCACAGGCCCCAACCAGCCCATTCAGCTTGGTAAATTAATTGATCCCGAAATTGGTTATTGGTCGGGCACGCTCGACTATGCCAACGTCGGCTCTCATGGTGTGATAACGGACATCTCCATGTATTCCATCATGGAAAACCCGATGACAGCTTGTGGTTGTTTTGAGTGCATCGTCATGTACGTCCCCGAAGTCGAAGGTGTTTTCATTGTCAGCCGAGAAGATACCGGCATGACCCCGATGGGCATGAAATTCTCCACGCTGGCAGGTATGGCTGGCGGTGGTATGCAAACCCCCGGTGTGATGGGCATTGGTAAATTCTACCTAATTAGCCCCAAATTCATCTCAGCAGATGGCGGTTTTAAACGTGTCGTCTGGATGAGCAAGAATCTCAAAGACAGCATGAGCGCCGAATTCCAGGGCGTTGCCGACCGTGAAGGCATCCCTGATTTGATCGAGCGTATCGCTGATAGCGAAAATGTCACCACCGTTGAAGAACTGGTCGAATGGGTGAAAGAAAAAGATCACCCCGTGCTGGATATGGGACCGATGGTCGCCAAATCTGCGCGTGTTGATGGTGCGGATGATGTGATTGCCCAAGCTAAAGCCGTCGTTGAAGCGGCTGTGGCAAAAGAAGAAATCCCAGCAGCGGATGTGGAGCCGGAACCCTCTCAACCGGAACCTGCTCCGGTTGTGGAAACACCGCCTGCCTCGAAAGTGGTGAAGCAACCCAGCGTCCAAGCAGAATCCGGTTCACTCGAAGATAGAGTCGATAGACTGGAGCGTTCCGTCAAGACTCTGATCGGATCACTGGTTGGCGCACTAGCAGAACTTGGCGGGGATGTCCCCGAAGTTCAAATCGCCCCACAAGCAGCGCCCGTTGCAGTAGCTCCTATCCAGAAAATCGAAGCAGAAGCGCCGCCAAAAATTGAACTTGCCCCAGATAAACCCTGGCTTACGGATGACACCAAAACAGAAATTCTCAAAGAAAATTGGACAGGTGTCGTGCGCGAAATCCAGATCGGCGCAACCGCAGCGGATGGCGGCACGCGTACTAGCATTGCTAAAGTGGGCGGCGAAACAGCCATGCCCTTCATGGATTTTGAAGGCGCAATGCCCAATAAGCCGCTGATCGCGATAGAGATCAAAGATCGTCGTCCCGATGATTGGTCAGAATTGCTCTTGAAAGAATGGGGCGATGCCCTGAACGATCCCGGAACCTGGGCGAAAGCCGCTGAAGAAGCTGGCGCAGATCTGCTCCAAATGACTCTTTCACTGACCGATGTTGATGGAAATCCGACCAAACCAGAAGCTGCCGTCGCCGCTGTCCGCAAAGTGCTGGATACGACAGGATTGCCGCTAATGGTCTTTGGCCCCGGGCAAGTTGATATTGATAACGAATTGATGGTGCCAATCGCTGATGCTTTCAAGGGCGAACGTTTGCTCCTGGGTCTCTGCGAAGATAAAAACTATCGCACGATAGTCGCTTCTGCGATGGCAAATGGTCATCTGGTCAATGCCCGCACCGCGATGGATGTCAACTTAGCAAAACAACTTAACATCCTGATAAACGATATGGGTCTCCCGCTGGATCGCATCATTATGGATCCGACCACAGGCGCACTGGGCTATGGCTTTGAGTATGGCTATTCGGTCATGGAGCGCTTACGGATGGCAGCATTGCAAGGCGACAGCATGACCCAGATGCCAATGTTAGTCACGCCCGGCGAAGAATGCTGGAAGACCAAAGAAGCAAAGGTTGGCACCGATATTCCCGAAACCTGGGGTGATTGGCTTGAACGCTCAATTACCTGGGAAACACTAACCTCGGTGATGCTCCTCGAAGCAGGCGCCGATATTGTCACCTTAAGGCATCCCGAAAGCCTGCGGCGTACAGGTCAAGCGATTAATGATCTGATGGGAAAGTAACGAGTTGAAAATTACAGGTTGCAGGTTAAAGATTTGACCTGCAACCTTTCAACCTTCAACTTTCAACGATATTTGGAGAAAAAACATGGCACTATCAGGTATTGAAATTTATAAAATGCTCCCGCAGACGAATTGCAAGGAATGTGATTTTCCGACCTGTTTAGCATTCGCAATGAAGCTGGCAGCCAAACAAGTCGAATTGTCCTTGTGTCCTCACGTCAGCGAAGAATCGAAAGCCTTGCTTTCTGAAGCCGCTGCACCCCCTGTGCGCCCATTTGCGCTCAAGTCGAATGGATACGAAGCCAAAGCGGGCAACGAGGTTGTCCTCTTCCGTCACGAAAAAACCTTTTACAGTCGCCCCGGACTTTTTGTGCGAGTCTATGATTCGCAAAGCCAAGAAGAGATCAAAAACAAAGTCGCACCAGCCGATGCCTATGTCGTTGACTATGTTGGCATCGAACTGGAAATGGGCGGATTTGTCGTTCAGGCAGATGGCGGCGATTTTGCTAAAGCTGTTAGCGCGGTGCGAGAAGTTAGTCATCGTCCGCTTATTTTGATCGGTGAGCCAGCCCAACTCAAAGCTGGTTTGGCTGCGCTTAATGGGGATGAGAAAGTGATGTTGGCTCATGCCACAGCCGAGAATTGGGAAGAAATGGCAGCGTTGGCAAAAGAATACGATGCCGCTCTTGCTATTGAAGCTGATTCCGTTGATGGAATGGTATCTCTATCCGAACAGGCACAGGGTGCCGGAGTCAAAGACATTGTCCTTTCGCCTACGCAGCGTGGCTTCCGTGGCACGCTCACGGCAAATACCGTTGCCCGACGCATGGCGCTTAAGAAGAACTTCCGTCCGCTCGGATTCCCGATCATCAGCTTTCCTGGCGATATTGGCGATGCAAATCGTGAAGCCACTTTGGCGGCGCAAGCTATCGGTAAATATAGCGGCTTTATCGTGCTGGATCATTTCTCGCCTGAAGTCGCTTACGCTCTCTTGGTCTTGCGAGAGAATATCTACACCGATCCGCAAAAACCGATTCAAGTGCAACCCGGCGTTTACGAGATCAACGATCCCGGCCCTGATTCACCCGTTCTTGTCACGACCAATTTCAGCATCACCTATTTCAGCGTTGCCAACGAAGTCGAAAGCTCTGGGAATCCCTCCTGGCTATTGGTAACAGAATCTGAGGGTATGAGCGTGCTAACGGCTTGGGCGGCTGGCAAATTTGACGCAGAAGTGATAGCGAAAGATGTCAAACGCTTTGAAGTTGCCGATAAGGTCGACAAAAGAAATATCGTTCTGCCCGGTCACACAGCTGTACTTTCCGGCGAGCTTGAAGAAGAACTCCCCGATTGGAATGTTCTCGTCGGACCACGCGAGGCAGTGGATATTCCCGCATATCTGAAAACAGTAGCCTAAACAGTGAGCAGTAATCAGTGGTCGGTAATCAGTAAAACGACCACTGGCTACTGCCTACTGACCACCGAAGATTGAACACTGGATACTGAAAATGGCTGAACACATCGTAAAATTTGATATTGCATCTGAGCCAGTCAGCGTGCCCACAGGCACTTTGATCTCTGAAGCTGCTGAGAAAGTTGGTATAGAAATTAATCAACCCTGCGGCGGGCAAGGGCGTTGCGGGCGTTGCGCTGTCATCGTCACTAAAGGGGATGCTGGCATACGCCGTCGTAGTGCTTTGCGCCTATCTGCTGAAGATATTAAAACTGGCTACGCCTTAGCATGCCAATCCGTGATCGAGGGAGATGTCGAGATCACTGTACCGCCTCAGGAGAAAATTCAGCGTCGCTTAACCACAGATCGTACTGTTGGCAAAGTTGCTCTGCCTGTTGGCTATGATCCGCAACAAGGGCAGACCATTCGGCGAGTTAGGCTTAGTTTGCCTCCCCCGAGCATGAGTGACCAAACTGATGACTGGAGTCGTTTACAGACCGCATTGCGCAAAGAAACCGGTATTCCAAAATTGCAAACATCTCTTGAATCTATCCGAAATATCGGCTCTACCTTCCGAGAGAAGGATTGGCAGGTTACTGCAACGCTCATTTCAAAAACCTGGGATTGCCCCGATTGCCCAGCGCAATTATTGACTCTCACCTCAGGTCATTTAGAGGAAGATGCTCCTCTTTGGGGCGTGGCAATAGATATTGGCACAACCACCGTCTCGGTTTGGATGGTTGAGTTGCTGACAGGAGAAGTAAAGGCACAGGTTGCTGAATATAACCAGCAAATCTCACGGGGCGAGGATGTTATTTCTCGCATTATTGTTGCCAGCAAAGATGGTGGCAGTGAAAAAATGCGAGATCTGGTTGTGGGCACGATCAATGATTTGCTCGTACGGGTTTGCAAACGGCTGGGTGCCAAAACAAAGGAGATCATGAAAGCGACGATCTCTGGTAATAGCACCATGATGCATCTCCTGTTGGGAATTCCCGCAACGAGTATTCGGCTCTCGCCCTTTGTGACGGCCGCTAACCACATCCCGACCTTAAATGCTGTGGATGTGGGCTTGGACATTCATCCGCAGGCAATTGTTGATTGTTTGCCCGGCGTTGCCAGTTATGTCGGTGCAGATATTAGTGCCGGTGTACTCTCGTCGGGGATGACGGATTCAGAGGATATGGTCCTCTTCCTGGATGTTGGTACCAATGGAGAAACGGTTCTCGGCTCAAAGGATTGGCTCGTGACTTGCGCCTGTTCAGCTGGTCCCGCTTTTGAAGGTGCCGGGGTCTTATACGGGATGCGTGCTACCAAAGGCGCGATCGAAGAAGTTTGGGTTAACGGTGAAACGCATGAGCCGACCTTCCGTGTCATAGGCGGTAGCAAGCCAGAGGGCATGTGCGGCAGCGGTTTGATATCCCTCCTGGCAGAGATGTTTTTAACAGGCGTGGTTGATAAGGGGGGCAAGGTGAATACGAAACTTCCTACATCACGCACACGGGATGGTGAGCATGGTGGGGAGTATGTTGTCTTTTGGGCAGCTGAAACCAGTGCCGGAGAAGATATCGTCATCACTAATGTTGATATTGACAATCTCTTGCGTGCCAAAGCTGCGATTTATGCTGGATTTGCTGTTCTGGCTGAGAATGTTGGTGTTACGCTGGATATGGCTACGCAGGTTTTGATTGGCGGCTCATTTGGCAAATATATCAATGTTGAAAAAGCAGTTGAGATCGGTTTGTTGCCTGACCTGCCTTGGGATCGCTTCCAGTTTTTGGGCAATACCTCTGTACAAGGCGCTTATCTGGCATTGATCGATCACGAAGCGCGCAACCGTATTAAAGAGATTGCCGCAAGTATGACCTATATTGAGTTATCGGCTGATAATAAATTCTATGATGCATTTATGTCGGCGCTGTTCTTACCACACACAGATTTGAGTTTGTTCCCCTCTGTGGCAAAGGTAATAGAAGATAAATAAGCATACAAATGTACGTGTTTTGTATATGAGACCTACTTAAATAAAGGAGAATCCATGTATATCATTGGCGAAAACATCCACATTATTTCACCCGCAGTAAAAGTAGCCTTGAAAGAACGAGATGGCGAGTATTTCAAAAAAGCCGCTCTTCAACAAGTTGAGGCGGGTGCGCAATGCGTTGACTTAAATCTCGGTCCGCGCAAAAAAGATTGGGAAGAAGTTTTCCCGTGGATGGTAAAAACCGTAGAAGAAGTGGTGGATGTGCCTTTGTGCATCGACACCACGAATGTCTTTGGGATGGAAGCGGCTCTCAAGGCGGTTACGAAGGCGCAACCTATTCTTAATTCCACTTCAGCCGAAGCCGAGCGTTTGGAAAAAGTACCGGCATTGGCGAAAAAATATAATACTCAGTTGATTGCGCTCACACTTCAAAAAAGCGGTATTCCTGTAAGTTCAGATGAGCGTATCGGGATTGCTTTAGAGACATTAATTCCCCGCTGTCTTGAATTGGATTTTCCCATTAGCGACTTAATTATTGACCCATTGGTATTGACTGTCTCTGGCTGTCAGGAGTATTGCCCCGAGTTAATTGAAGCTGTTCGCACAATTCCTTTTGCTTGGGAGCCTGCACCACAGATTTCGATTGGGCTTTCTAATGTTTCTAATGCCGTCCCGACCAAGAATAGACCGCTTATTAACAGCGTTTATTGCGCGATGGTGATGGGTGCTGGCATTAAGATGATGATCGCTAACCCGCTCGAAGAAGAACTCATGGAAGTCATCCGCATCGTTGAGAATCGAGATGAAAGCACAGCGCTCAGCCGTCTTTATCTGAAAATTCATGACCATGTTGAAGCGATGGAAGCCCCCACTCCCGATGGCGTAGATATGAGTGACCCCGAACAAGCCGCTGTTTGGAAAACGGTGCAGGTTTTGCTGAACAAGGTCATTTACGCGGATTCTTATTTGGAGCAGTGAGCCAAAAAATGAATTTTAGGCTCAGATACGAAGTCCGTTTAAACGGACTTTCTATCTAAGCAGGAATTTCAATCCCTAAAAAGAAAGGAGCATTTTATGCCCATCTTTACCCCCGGACGTCGTTGGCAACCGCCTTTTTTACCCTTTAAAAAAGAGCCGCTTAATCGCCGCTTGCTCGCAAGCCTTGAGAAAGCCATCAAAGGACCCCTCTTTGGCTGCCGCATGTGCGGCAATTGTCTCTTGCAGGAGACAGCTTTTATTTGCCCGATGGAATGTCCAAAGGGCGAGCGGAACGGTCCCTGTGGTGGCTCGACATCAGAGCATTGTTATGTAGATGAAACGCGCCCCTGCATTTGGTACAAGATTTTTGAACGTTCTTATGATATGGGACGTGAAGAAAAACTCCTTGAAGTGCTCCCCCCGCTTGATTGGGATAAAACCGGCACTGAAACCTGGGGCGATGTCTTTGGGCGTATCAAAGAAGTAGGAGCGGGGAAAGTAGCCAAAGGTTTGTTTTTCCAGCCTCCTGAGGTGCGTTATAAAACTTGGGATCTGGTCTTTGAGCATGTACGCCAGCCAGATTGGTGGGAGGGTGATAATCAATATCACGCCCCGGCTTACGAAGAACCTATCTCTGAGCTTGAGCGCCACCTTCGCTCTGGCGAATTTGTGGTCACCTCCGAAGTTGCGCCGCCGATGAGTACTGCTACAGGCAAACTCTGTCGCAATACCGAAATGATCGAACCTTATGTGGCAGCGGTCAATTTTACTGATTGTCCTTCGGCAACACCGCGTATGTCCAGCTTGGCTTGTAGTAAATTGGCAATCGAACATGGGGCAGAGCCGGTTCTCCAGATCGCTGCGCGTGATCGTACTCGCACTGGTTTGCAGGCTGAGATCATCGGCGCAAGTGCGCTGGGCATCCGCAATGTGCTTTGTCTTTCTGGCGATAGCGCCCGCATGGGGCCCGCCCCAATGGGACGCTCCGACATTCTTGATATTGACGCCATTCAAATGCTCTGGATCTTGCGACGCATGCGTGATGAAGGCAAGTATCTCGATGGACGCAATATCAAATTCCGACCACAGCTTTTTCTCGGGGCTGCCGCTGCTCCTTTTGCGTCAGAACCGAAATATCAGGCGATCCGTGAGCACAAAAAGGTCAATGCTGGGGCGCAATTCTTCCAGACCAATTTGGTTTACGATCCTGATGGCATGGAAATCTGGCTCAACGAACTTGCCAAGCGCAATATCCTCGATAAAGTTTATTTGCTGATCGGCATCACCCCACTAAAATCCCTCAAGATGGCACAATATATGCATAATGATGTGCCCGGTGTAACCATTCCCGAAAAGCTATTGAAACGGATGGAAGCCGCAGGCAAAGATGGCGAAGCCGAAGTCGGTTTTGAAATCGCACTGGAATTGATCGAGGATATCCGCAAAAAAGAAGGCGTGGATGGTATCCATCTCATGGCAGTTGGCTGGGAAGATATAGTTCCGCGTCTCATTACCGAAGCTGGCTTGCTACCGCCAAACTTCTTGATGCCCGATCCCAAAGCAGAACCCGCTAAAGTAAAGGTTGCACCGTAGGAAATAAATAGCAGGCTGATATAATTCAAGGGAGCGCAAAACTGTGCTCCCTTGAAGATTTAACCAAAGAAAGCGAAAATTCAATCCCACAAAAGAGAAAAATCATGGCTGAAAAAGATTGGTTGCTCGGAGAAACCCCAAATCCCCTGAGTGACCGAGTAGCTGAAATTCGTGAGAAGTTACGAGATAAAAACCCCGAAGAATTGGCTGCTTATACAGGTGCAACTTATCTAAGTAAAGGGCAAGGTCGTGAGTTTCAGTTGCCTTTTTGGTCACGGGATGTGATCATTAGTTTTCCCGATTTTGTTGGCTGTGAAGCTGGTTCAGGAGAAGAACTCAACTCCTTTGATATGACTATGTTGGCATATTATTTCGATGTATCAAATAGTGTTCCCCTTGCTGGAGAATGGATAGCGTTTAAACAAATTCCCGGCGGCATGTTCTATGCTCAGGCATTTCAGGGATATACGGGAGATAACCTGCTCAAAGTTTTTGGCGATGATCTCGAAGCTTTCATCAAGGCCAATGAAAAACTTGGCGGACGACGTGAAGTTTTTGGGAATGCAGCTTTTTCTTATCAGATTTTGCCTCATGTTCCTATCATGGTTGTCTGCTGGCTCGGTGATGAAGATTTTGATTCTTCATATCGAATGCTTTTTGATGCCAGTGCACACCATCATCTGGTTACGGATGCTTATGCTATTTTGGGTAGTAATCTAACGAAAAAATTGATCAAAGCAAAAGGATAATTTAGATGAAATTAGCAATTAGCGGTAAAGGTGGTGTCGGCAAAACGACCCTTTCGGCATTACTGGCACAAGCCTACGCCGATATGGGGCGTGATGTTTTAGCGGTTGATGCCGACCCCTCCCCCTGCCTTTCGGGCGCCTTGGGCTTCCCCGATGAAAAACTCGCCGAACTCAAACCCATCGCCGAGATGGATGCCCTCATAGAAGAGCGTACCGGCGCAAAACCGGGCACGGTGGGTGGCTTCTTTACCCTCAATCCTCGTGTAGACGACATCCCAGAACGTTTCAGCGTTATACATAGAAAGGTCCGCCTGCTCGAAATGGGATCTGTAGATTTAGGCGGCTCGGGCTGTATTTGCCCTGAAGCAGCGATGCTCAAAACCCTATTTACACATTTGATGTTCCGTGATGAAGATGTGCTTATTATGGATATGTATGCCGGCGTGGAGCATCTTGGGCGTGCTACGGTTGATTTTGTTGAAGCGATGGTCATCGTGGTCGAGCCTACAAGACGTTCACTGGGTACCGCGCGACAGATTAAAAAATTGGCAAATGACATCGGTCTCGAACGGTTGTGGCTGGTGGGAAATAAAGTTAGAAATGAAGATGAATCTGATTTCCTTGAAAAGGAATCGCCAGGAATTCCTGTGTTAGGATTTTTGCCTGCTGATTTGCGCGTTCAAGAAGCGGACAGGTTGGGTATTCCCGTTTACGACCATGTTCCGGCCTTGAAAACTGCCGCTGAAGAGATGGCGAAGAAATTAGTCAAATGAACAGAAAGCTTTATTGGAGAAATTGATGACAACGACAATTGCACTAGCAGGTAAAGGCGGCGTGGGAAAGACAACCATTGCCGGGATGTTGATCAAATATCTTTCGCAAGAGAAAGATGGTGCGATTCTGGCAATTGATGCCGATCCCAGCAGCAACCTAAATATGGTACTCGGGCTTGATCTTGAGTGGACAGTGGGCGACATCCGCGAAGGGATGCTGGCCGAAGTGCAAAAATCCCTTTTGCAGAAAGGTGCGGCAATGGGGGCAATGCCAGGTGGAACCAGCAAGCAGGAATATCTGGATTACGAAGTACGTGCTTCAATTGAAGAAGGTGATGCTTTTGACCTTATCGCGATGGGGCGCCCCGAAGGTGCAGGTTGTTATTGCGCCGTGAACCACAGTCTGCGCGAAGTGGTGGATAGTATCAGTAAAAGTTACCGTTATGCCGTTATAGATAATGAAGCCGGAATGGAACATCTCAGTCGGCGTACCACGCGTGATGTCGCGCATCTGTTGATGGTCTCCGACCCAACCCAAAGGGGGATCGTCGCGACAGAGCGTATTGCCTCGATGGTGCCCGGGCTAGATATCAACGTTGAGAACGTGCATCTGATTCTTAATCGGGTGATGGGTGAGCTTCCCCAACCCTTATTGGACAGAGTAGATGCAATGGGCGTGAACTTTCTCGGGACAGTTCCATCCAATGCCGACTTAATGGAGTTTGAGTTTAGCGGACGACCGCTGGTAGAATTGGGCGACGAATCCCCGGTCTATCAGGCTGTCGCCGAGATGATGCGGGGGATTTTATAAATATCATCGGAGATTGAATGAAAGAAAAAATTGCCCAACTTTGGGAAAAGATCAAAGAAAATCGCCATATGCTTGTTGCTCTGGGGCTGACGCTCGTTGCCGCCACTGTCTATTATTTTGCGTGGGCGCTTCCCCAAACCTATGCCGACAGCACCCATATCGGCTTTGAAGAAGGGCGCATGGATAATAATATGTGGTGGGCATCCGATGCGCGTGATTATCGTGATACGGGGGATAACTTTTTTGGCAACACCGAAGAAGAAAGCGTTTTATATCGCCGTCCCTGGCTTTATCCTTTTATCATAGGTGCGCTGCGTCAATATACGCCCTTTGACCTTGACTACAGCCTATGGGCGTTTCAATTTATTATGTGGCTTGCCACCGCTGGCTTTACGCTCGGGGCAGTTTTTCGCGCAACCAAAAAGATGGGCTGGGCTATTCTCGCCACCGGCGTATTCTGGACGCATCCTTCTATTATCGCGCTCACCTTTCATGGAATGACAGAAGCTCTTAATACCCTCCTTATCGCTCTTTTTGCCTTTGTCGTTCTAAAACCCCGTGATGCAGACGAAAAATGGGCAGAGAATAAAAATTACTGGCTCATTTTTCTAATGAGCCTTTTGCTCGTCACAAAACCGACTTATCAGGTTCAGTTGGCTATTTTGCTCCTCTATATTTTGGTTATTTCCTTCAAAAAATGGCGTGTTTTACGCTTTTGGGGAAAGATTGCCCTCGCCCTGATTCCCCTGTGGATACAGCTTCTGCTCTCGTGGCAAATTTTGGGATATGCGATCATCTCCGACGTGGCGGGTCCCACCCTAAAATATTGGACAGTAACACGCGTCTACGCTAAAGCGGAAGCACCCGATACGCCCTTGCCTGAAATTGCTACCATTGTGGAAGATTGGTCTCGGGAAGAAGAAATTGCCTACCTGCTAAACAACAAAAAAGCCTTTATCAGCGTGTATTTCAATAATTTGGTAGAAGAAGGACTTCTCGCTGATTCCTACTTCATTGTCAACGACGATAATTCAATGAACATTGCCATTATGACTCTCAACAAATGGCATTTCTACCTGCATTTGCTGATGTTGCCATTAATGGGCTATCTTCTGCTCTTTAATTACAAAGGAAAGTGGGAAGCGATTTGGATTATTTACCTAACCTTTGTAATCCAAATTCTGGCTTCGGGTGTTTCTTCCGATCAGGGGGATAGGTTGATTATTACGGCGCTACCTTTGTGGATTGTGGCGTATAGTTTCGCTATAGGAAAACTTCAGACTTTAAAAGAATAGAACGCGGATGGCGCAGATTTTGCGAATTTACGCGGATAAAATCCAAAAAGTTTTAATCCGTGAAAATCCGCTTGATCCGCTGAATCCGCGTTCTATTTTAATTTAATATTGATAGAAACCTTTACCCGTCTTCCTCCCCAAATACCCCGCATCTACCATCTTCCGCAACAGATAAGCCGGACGGTACTTATCTTCACCTAAGTCTCGTTGCAAAACTTCCATCACGAAGAAAACCACATCCAAGCCGATCAGGTCAGCGAGGGCGAGCGGACCCATTGGATGATTCATGCCGAGTTTCATTACATCGTCAATCGCTTCGGGCGTGCCGACATTTTCCTGCAAGGCGAAGACGGCTTCGTTGATCATCGGGCATAAAATACGATTGGATATGAATCCTGGCGAATCATTTGCTTCAACGGGAGTCTTGCCCATTACTTTGCAAATTTCAACAATCTCTTCGGTGACTTCATCTGTGGTGGCGATGCCGCGAATAACCTCAACTAATTTCATCAATGGGACGGGGTTCATAAAGTGCATCCCGATCACTTTCTCTGGGCGAGAAGTGGATGCCGCAATTTTGGTGATGCTGATCGAAGAAGTATTCGATGCCAGAATTACGCCTTCGCGGGCTTTTTCATCCATTTCTTTGAAGATTTTGAATTTCAGTTCGGGATTTTCTGTTGCGGCTTCGATGACCAAATCGGCGTTGGCGATGGTGTCCATATTGCTGACAAAGTGAATTGCGTCAGCGGCGGCTTTTTGTTCCTCGCTGATGCGTTTCTTCGCGAGCAGTTTAGTGGTAGATTTTTGGATGACAGACTCTGCCTTTTTAAGGGCAGCAGGCTGAACATCCATGCACGTAACGGTATATCCAGAAACGGCAGCCGTTTGGGCGATCCCGTTTCCCATTGTCCCCGCGCCAACGATGAAAATATGTTTGATGGTCATTTCTTTCTCCTTATTCTTTGCTTTTGCGAGCGGAGCGAAGCAATCTTCTGTTGATGATGAGACCGCTTCGTCGCAAGTACACGCTCCTCGCGGAGTCATATTTGGAATTGACGTCTCCTAAGTTTCGGCTAGAGATTTCTCCATAACTTTAGGTTATTTTTGATTTGCTCTATATGTCCGGGAATATGATCCGAATAAATCTCTACCCACATCTCGAAAGTATAAGCTTCATCATATTCGGGGTGCTTGACTTTGTGAGTGAAAACTTCATCTGGTAATGTTTTGAGCCAGTTGTAGGTGGTCAGACGGGCATATTTGATAAGCTGAAGGGCGTCTTCGGTGCTCTGATCGTGATAGGCGAGTTCATTTGCCCAGGTGTTTTCGTCATAGCCCATGATCGCGCCGCCAGGTTCAACAGCCAATTTGCGCGCACGTAAAGCAGCATTGGTTTCGCTATCTGCCAGATGGATAATGATCTCGTGAACACTCCATTCTGTAGGTTCAGGCTTGAATTGCCATGCTTCTTTTGGGATTTCAGCAAGAGCGGCTCTTAGCAGGTCGAAGCCTTGTCCGTATAGTTCAATTTTCTCATGGCGTTCTATATGAGTCATTTTTTCTCCTTGAGTTCAGATAATAAGATAAAAAGAGAGTAGTAATTAGTTACTACTCTCTTTTTTCTACTTTCTATTATTCTAGTTCTATCGCCATCGCAACAGCTTCACCGCCGCCGAGACAAAGTGATGCCAAGCCGCGTTTGAGACCACGATCTTTGAGCGCGTAGATCAGTGTGGCAATGACGCGCGCGCCAGATGTGCCGATGGGATGGCCGAGCGCGATCCCACCACCATTTACGTTGACTTTATCCCAATCCCAGCCTTGGTCGGCGAGTTCTTTGCCGTTGGCGAGGCATTGCGCCGAGAAGGCTTCGTTCAGTTCGATCAGATCAACATCTTCGAGCATCCAGCCCGCTTTTTCTAGGATTTTCGGCATCGCCTTGGCGGGAGCGGCGAAGAGATATTTCGGTTCGACTGCGGCGTGACCATACGCGACGATACGTGCCATCGGCTTGATTCCTTTTGCCTCAGCATATGCTCGGCTGGACACAACCACCGCTGCCGCGCCATCGTTGAGCGTGGATGCGTTCCCGGCAGTGGTTTTGCCTTCTTTATTGAAAACAGGACGCAATTTGCTCAAGCCTTCAGCCGTCGTGCCTGCACGCGGACCTTCATCCGTGTCGAAGATAGTGACTGCGCCTTTGCGCCCAGGCACTTCGACAGGGACGATTTCATCTTTGAATTTACCTGCTTCGATGGCAGCGATTGCCTTCTGTTGGCTTTTTGCTGCGAAATCATCCATTTCTTCACGAGTAACGCCATATTCATCGGCAATGAAATCGGCAGCGTTGCCCATTGCCCAATCTTCGAAGGGATCCCAAAGCCCGTCGTGGAGCAGAGAGTCTTTCAAGTTGGCGTGTCCATAACGCAGATCGCCCGTTCGCCCGCCAACAAGGAAGGGCGCGCGCGTCATGGATTCCATCCCGCCCCCGACGAAGAGTTGTCCGTCGCCCGCTTTGATGGCTTGCGCGCCGAAGATGACGGCTTTCATCCCAGAGCCACAGACCTTGTTAACGGTGGTCGCGCCGACAGTATCGGGTAGTCCCGCAAAAATGGATGCCTGCCGCGCGGGAGCTTGCCCCTCACCAGCCGGAACGACGTTGCCCATGAAAACTTCATCAATATTGGCAGGGTTTTTGATCCCCGCCCGCTCTACGGCGGCTTTGATCGCCACCGCGCCGAGCTTGGGTGCATCAATCCCCGCTAACGCGCCCTGAAAGCGCGCAATGGGTGTGCGGACTGCGCTCAGAATGACAACTTCAGTTTTGGGGTCGCTCATTTTTTCTCCTCCAGAAGGATGTTTTCGCTAGATAATGAGATTGTGTCAGATAATACTTATTTTAGCAGATGTTGGGGCGAGTAGGGGTATGCTAGAATTGGAGCTGGAAATAATTCATTGGAATAGATGATTTATGAGGGTCAGAAAAGATGAAAAAAGAAATACGTGAAGAACAACAAGTATTCAGCGAATTAGGAGTCCTCTGTACATTGCCAGGCTATGTACATGCAATAGCGCATTTCTGCTTTAGAGATAACGCGATACCATTTTCAGAAAAAATGACTGCTGATGATGTGTTGCCTTTCTATTCATGGGATAAATTAGTCCGTACAGAAATCTCAACCCTTATAGGGCTTATGCTAAAAACAGAAATTGATACTATCCTTCCGTCACCTTCCGTAATACAGGCATACTTGGACCGAACGGAAGATTTGCTAGAAGAGCTTCATTATTCGATGATGAAACCAGTAATGGAGAAAATTGATTTTACAAAAGCTATATCAGAAGAATATAACCCATTCTTTTCAGGAGGAGCACTGCGAGAGCCCATATTTTATAGTGGGGAATCCGCATATGATTTCCAGTATAGGGATATTTCTACTTGGAAATATAAAAAAGACGATCAATGGCTCATAGCTAATAAAGGCTTCTCTATTCAGCATGTCAAGGTTATTTGGGATGCAATAAAAAAATATCAAAACAAAAAAGTATTAATAACTCTTGAGAAAGCAGTGGGACAAAATCCAAATGAATGGACAATGCTGCCAACCTATACATTTACGTTAGAGGAAATCGCTATTGAAGCAGATATTGATCTTTCCATTGTTAGTGCTGTAATAAAATCGTTCGCTATTCCTAATGGTGAACAAAATAAAGGATTTCAGACTCTCAGTGATTTCAATGTAGTAAATGCTTATCCAATTATTCCACTAGAGAATGAGTATCTTCTATATCAGCATTACAGTCTTTCACAAGCCTTTTATGAAACACCTTTTTATTGGTTTAGTGAGAGTGAAAATTACTTTGATATTGCTATGAAGAACCGAGGAGAGTTTACTGAAGAGTTCACAGCAGAAAGATTGAAGTTAGTTTTTGGAAAAAATAGAGTGTTTACTAACGTCAACATTATTGACACATCAAAAACTATTGCTGGTGAAATAGATGTCCTTGTAAGTTTTGCAAATAGAGCAATCATAGTACAAGCAAAATCAAAAAAACTCACTTTTGCCGCAAGAAAGGGTAATGACAATAGTATAAAAGATGATTTTAAAAAGGCAATTCAAAATGCGTATGATCAAGGCCTTTCATGTGCGAATTTAATAAATACTGGAAATTACAAATTAGTTGATTCAAACGGAAGCGACATACAACTTCCAAGCAGCTTAAAGAAATATATATTTTTTGTGCGATTTCTGAGCATTATCCAGCCTTAAGCTTCCAAGTCCAGCAGTCTTTGAAATTTGAACAATCAGAAAATATTATGCCTCCTTTTGTTATGGATGTTTTTCTTCTTGACATAATGACAGAAATGCTCCAATCACCATTATATTTTTTGAGCTATATCAACAGACGAACAAAGTATTTAGGTCGTGTTTTAGTTAATCATGAATTGAGCACTTTTTCGTATCACCTTACTCAAGGTTTATGGATAGATAAAGAAAATGAAATCTTGTCAATTGATGATGATTTTAGTGCTGAATTAGATGTAGCTATGATGGTGAGACGTGAAGGAGTGTTAGGAGAAGCTACGCCTGAAGGGATTCTTACTCGCTTTAAAAACTCCCCTTTAGAAAATATTATTCAACAAATAGAATCAGAAGAAGACCCCGCTACTGTTGATTTTGGTTTCTTACTCCTGTCTCTAAGTCAAGACGCAATCAATCAAATAACCTCGACCATTGAGCTAATCTCTGCTAGAGCTAAGAAAGACCACAAGCACCATGATTTTTCCATTGGCTTTGGTAGTGCAAGCTCCGGAATAACGTTTCATTGTAATGATGAAGCAGTAGAAACAGCTGGGCCGAAATTGCAAAATCATTGTGAGCTTCGGAAATATCGAGAGAAGGCTCAATCTTGGTTTGGTATATGTATCAATCCCTCAGATGAATACTCTATACGCTTTGGTATTTATCTAGATTATTCGTGGAAAAATTCCGTACGGCTAAATGACGAGGTCAAGCAAATAGTTCAAAACACAAAGAAATCAACGTTAGAAAAACATACACAAGCAAACAGTAATCTGAAGCAAAAAAGAAATAAGAGCAAAAGAAAACAGCAAAAAAAAACAAGGAGAAAAAACCGAAAGAAGTAAGTCGCTCATGAATTGCCACTTTAAAACCATTTGTTTCTTCTAATCAAAGCCCTGATATTCTTAAAAGTTCAGGGTTTTATTCTACTCCTTCGGCGGGTCATGCGGCTGCACAAAGGTCATCCGCCACTCCCCACTTTCCACTTTCTCCAAATAGGATGCCGGGGTCATCAAGTGAATCCACGTTTTGCCCGGGTGCAGGGCGATGGGGTTGCCATCCACATCTTCAAAATGGATTGGGCGGCGCAAGCCGTTTTTTTGTTCCCATTCGCGATTATTTGTAGACCAGTAAATTTTCATTATCTGCCCATCGCGAAAAAGGTAGGCAAATCCGCGTTGGCTCATGCTCAGGTCAATATCTAATTGGTTCGTTCGAAAAACATTGTGCGTTGCTTGCAGCACGATCACATTCTCAAAAGATTGCTGTCTGCCTGTCAAACGGTCGGTCGCTGGATGAAAAATCTCCGTCCCGTCGGCGTTATCCGTATAGCGCAAATAAGATTGCGAAAGCGGATCATAGGCCCAGGCAGATTGGCTGAACTCGTGATAATAAACAGAGAGATATGAAGCCGCTTCACGCTCGATTTCAGGCAGGGTCACGCTAAATAAATTCCCACTGTAATTTGGCGCTTTACCGTTAAACGACTGCCGCTCTGCAATAGATCTCATTTCATCAACGGGCAGCAGCGCGCTATTCGGCGTGGATGTATCCACCCCGTAAACCAGATGACAAGGATCCAATTGCGCCAAAATATCGGCGGCTGCGCTCGCAAAAATCAGACAGCTATTCGTGAACATCTTATTTACATGGTCGTAAGTCAATCGCCCCGAACGGATCGGACCGGCATAGACATCGAGGGGCAGGTACCATGCTGGGGGCGTGCCTGTCACGACGGGTGATGGGGTCGCTATCGGTTTATTAAGCAGTATCAAGCCTAAATCCAGGGAGGTATCGGCTTCATATCCCAAAAAAGCTGTTGTTCGCTTGCTTTCGATCTCTACATCGCTATCCTGATCGTCATTTCCCACATTTGGATGCGTCTGCGCGTAGCCACTAGGTGTTTCAAATTCAATATAATATGCTGTTTCATCAGCGGGGATGTTGAAGGCGTAATAGCCGTTTGAGTTGGTGGATGTGCTTTCGAGCAGTTTCTCGTCTTCGTAAAGATGGACGCAGACACCGCCGATGCCCATCTCCCAATCATCCTGAATGCCATTTTCATTTTCGTCGAGCCAAACGCGGTTTCCAACCCAGTTTTCGCTTGGCGTGAATATCTCTTCGTTGATGGGGCAGTCGCCAAGCAGATTTGGCACGCGGCGCGGATAGTCGCTATAGAAAACAGCCAAAAAGCGCGTGGTTGCCTCGCCGATGTAGTACTCAAAAATCCAGGGCGCAAATCCCACCCCCGCCTGCGGGCGCGCGCTGACGGGTATATTGCTGATTGAGATAAGTAACGCGGGCAACTCTAGCAGCGATGGGTCTTGCACAGCTCTCCCCGTAAGCGGATTATAGTTTGCGGGGAAACTCTCGCGCTCTATGCCATAGTCTTGGATTATACGATGCGGCTGCGGCGTGGATGTGATCGTCGCGGTCGGCGTGATGCTCGGTGTGGGCGTTTTCGTCGTTGTTGGGGATACTGGTGCTGTTGGCGTATATGTATTTACAATTTCTGTTGTTTTGGTGCAGTTAACGAGAAGCAGCGTGGTGATGCTCAGGAAGAGAAACTTTTTTAGGTTCATATTTTTTGTTTATTGCCACAGATTACACGGATTCCACAGAAAAAGCTCTAAAAATCAGTGTAATCTGTGGCTGTTTTTACATTATTTATTCTAGGAAATTCTTATCCGAAATCAGGTTAATACTCTCCAAACCCTGGCGGAGAATAAACGCGTACCTTCCAATGTCCTGTCTCAACTTCGCTTACTTCACTATAAGGCGTGGCGATCAAAATCCACGTTTGCCCGGGGCGTAAGGGAATCGGGTTGCCATCTAAATTCTGAAAGGCGATGGGGCGGCGCAAACCCGTGGATTGCTCATAATCTGTTGCTCGTGTACTCCATTGAATCGGATAGGCTTGCCCATCACGGAAAAGATAACCTCCTTCTAATTGTCCCATTTCTAGATGCATGTCTGCAATGCGCGGGCGAATAACTTCATGTTCAACAAAGATCACGATGATATTTTCAAAAGAAATTTCCCGCCCAGTGAGTTTGTCTGTGTCGCGCGTGAAGATCGTCTCTTCGCTGGCGTTATCTACATAACGTGCCCAACTCGTTGAGAGCGGATCATAAATCCATTGAGTTTGATTCACTGAGGAGACGAAAAAATCGAGCTGATTAGCAGGAAATCCGCCCGTTGGTGGGATTTCAGAGAAAGAATTGCTCGCGTAGTTGAAATTACTTCCCCTTCTAATTGCATTTTTCTCACTGATCTTTATTAATCTTTCAATATCAAGCATCGAGCCAGCACCGTTTTCTGTATTATGTACCTGTGCACAGTAAGGTAAGTCTTTCACGATCAAATCTGTTGCACCGGCAAAAATTAGACAGCTGTTTTGGAAGAAGTTTTGAATATGTTTGAAAAGCAAACGTCCGGAGCGGACAGGCCCCACTTGCCCGCTGACCACTTTTGTTTCCACGGAAGAGACGAAACCTGCATCCACGTACAGGTTCTCTCCCTTGATGGCGATCATGCCCGTCATCCCGTTACCAGAATTGGCATCGCTATCTGAATCTTCGTTACCGATATTTTCGGGAGAGAATGACATTCCCTCAGGACGTAAAAATTCAACCTGATAGGATTTTTCAATTTCTACGCTGAAACCATAATACCCATTTGAATCGCTACTGGTCTCTTCGATGAGTTCTCCCTGCTCATCATAAAGGCGGATACAAACGCCGCTCACGCCCTTTTCATTCGAGTTTTGTATGCCATCCCCATCTTGGTCATACCAAACAAAATTGCCCAATATCTTCCCTTCCGAGACAAATTCTTCCGTACGAATTTCGCAATCGCCTACAATGGGCGTTTCAGTAAAAGGCTGCTCTCCATAGAAAACGGCTAAAAAACGCGTTGTTCCCTCACCGATCAAAAACTCAAAAACCCAGGGTGTGAAAGATAATCCCGATTGCGGACGTGCAGCGATGGGAAAATGCGGCACAGAAAGAAGTAGCGCCGGTTGCTCCAAAAGGGCAGGGTCTGAGACCTGCAATCCCGATAGTGGGCTAATTCCCTCCGGGAAGTTTCCTGCTTCATAAAAAACAGGCTCACTCAAAGGCTGCGGGATAGGTGTATTCGTTGCCGTTGGTGTGATCGTCGCTGTGGGTGTGTTCGTTGCGGTGCTTGTTGGGGGTAAGGGCGCGTTTGCATCTACGCTTGGCTGTACGCACCCTAAAAGAACGATCGTTGCAGTGATACCTATAAAGATAATTGTTTTTAGATTCATACTTTTGCCTTTTTATGGATACGCTTTTTGTTGGTCATTAGGCAAAAAGATTGTAGCAGAAAACACTTTTCAGGATCTAAGACATTAGGACTAGGATTAAAAACTTGCAAACTCTTCTGACATAAAGTATCCTCACCAAGATGAATCAAGCCCCCCTTTTCCCCTCCCCTCGCTGGACAGTCAGCAGCCTGACCGCCTATATTCGTGAGTTATTTGAAACTGATGAAACCCTGCGCGATGTCTGGGTGCACGGTGAAATTTCCAATCTTTCTCGGCCCCGCTCGGGGCATATTTATTTCACGCTCAAGGATGGCGGGGCATCTATTCGCTCTGTAATCTGGCGTAGTAGCGCTGCTCGCCTAACCGTTGATCTGCACGATGGCATGGAAATTGAAGCACATGGCTATCTCAGCATTTACGATGTCAGCGGGCAATATCAGCTTTATGCCGACGATATCCGCTCTGTTGGGGAAGGCGCTCTTTATCAGGAATACCTGCGACTCAAAAGCCTTCTCGAAAGTGAAGGTCTTTTTGACCCGGATAGTAAGCGCCCCATCCCCACTTTTCCAAAAAAGATCGGTATCGTCACCTCGGCTACGGGTGCTGCATTGCGCGATATGCTCAATACCTTGCGCCGCAGAATGCCTCTTGCAGAAATTATCCTCGCGCCGACAATGGTGCAGGGGGATGCCGCTCCTGCCAAAATAGTCGATGCGCTGGATGATCTGCTCCGTACCGCTCCTGACCTCGACGTGATCCTGCTTGGACGCGGCGGTGGCTCAATAGAAGATCTGTGGGCATTTAACGATGAAATAGTTGTGCGTATGGTTGCCGCATCTCCGATTCCCATCATCTCCGGGGTTGGGCACGAAACCGACTTCACCCTGACAGATTTTGCCGCTGATCTGCGTGCTGCCACTCCAACCGCTGCCGCAGAATTAGCAACGCCAATCACAATTAATGAATTGCGTGGCGCGGTTAATTATTATGAAGAGCAGCTCAAATCTGAAATCTCTACTGTTTTGGATAAAAGCTTTATCGGCGTAGATGACCTCCACACTCGTCTGGGTTATGCATCTCCACTAAGGGGAATTCAACGGGATCAGCAAACTATTGATGGGCTGATACAGCGACTTAACGCCGAGCAAACCCATCGTCAGGCAGTGATGCGGACAACACTAAAAGGGTTAAATCGTCGTCTCTCCTCACTTAATCCACAAGCGGTTTTGGCGCGGGGCTATGCTATCGTCACAAATCCAGAAACAGGAAAAGTGATTGGGAGCGTGGCTGAGGCAAGAAAAAATGATGATCTAAAGATTCGTGTGAAAGACGGCGAATTTGATGCAAAGGTTAGGTAAATATGGTAGAAAAAAAGATAGAAGAAATGAGTTATGAAGAAGCATTTGCTGCTTTGGAACAAATTGTGGCGACTCTTGAAAGCGAAGAACGCACACTGGATGAATCGATGTCTCTTTTTGAACGTGGGCAAGACTTAAGTAGACATTGCACACTTTTGCTTGAAAACGCAGAGTTGAAGGTAAAACAACTTTCTGGTGGTGAGCTGAGCGATGAATAATCCTATAGGCATTTTTGATAATCCCGTTTTTTTGTCTTCAGTAATTGCTTGGGCATTGGCACAAATTATAAAAGTGCCGGCAGAATATTTTCGAACACAGAGAGTCAATTGGGCGTTATTGCTTAGTTCGGGCGGAATGCCCAGCTCCCACTCTGCGCTGATGGTTGGCGCAACTTATGGCGCAGGGCTTTTTGTTGGCTTTGATTCCCCAGTATTTGCAGTTATTTTCCCGATCACGATGATCGTTATCTATGATGCGACAGGTGTGCGCCGACAAGCTGGCTTTCATGCAGAGAAAATCAATTTGCTGATCAGAGAATTGCTCAGCGGTGATTTCAAAGCAGAAAAAAAATTGCGTGAAGTGCTTGGTCATACGCCATTGGAAGCGCTTTTTGGGGTTTTACTTGGGTTGGCTGTAGGACAGATCCTATGGTTTCTGTGGAAATGAAATGGTAAAATGAATTATCTTATTCGAAGAAATTTTGAATTATTAAGGAGCAAAAAAATGGAAGAGTTAGTAGCATTGGTAGTTAAGAAAACTGGCTTGAGCGAAAAACAAGCTGAAATGGCCGTTGAAGTTGTTCTTGATTTTGTCAAAGACAAACTTCCCCCAGCAGTTGGCGGGCAGCTTGATAATTTGCTCGAAGGCAAAGGTGACCTCGGCGCAGCCGCAGACGCGCTCGGTGGGTTGTTCGGTAAATAAGTTTGAAAAAATGAAACAAAGAAGGAGCATCCCATTCGGGATGCTCCTTCTTTGTTATAGATGAGAGTTTCTGAGTTTATTGTCTAGATAAGTCGAGATAGAGCTAGGAGAAATAAGCCTCACGCAAAGCTATAAAATGTTTGTGTATCATTCAGTAGTTTTATATTACTTTGTTTTCTTGATTTCAGAAAATATAATCAGACTACTAGCTGTTCCGCTAACGAGACCAAGCATTGCCCATTTTGCCGATTTGAAAACGTTTGTATATAGATAATAACCAATAAGTGTTTCGGAAATTGCAAATCCAATTGCCCACGCGATGATTCCGCCTATAATAATTATGAATGCACTGTTTTTGCTCATGAGAGCTTGCTCTTTTTTTAGAAGGGAAGCTAAATCAAAACCAGTAAATAGTCCAAATATAGCACCTGCAACTGCCCAACCTGTGGATCCTCCAATTGTCGTGTGGATTGTTGTATCTATAGCCTCGGTAAACATCATGCTGAATGCAAATACTAACAGTACCCTGAGCATGTGCCTTTTCTTGGCAAGTACTTTTTCTTTCCTTAGGGCAGATACGGTAAAGCCTCCTCCGATTGCGCCAAAAAATGCTCCGCCAATTTCTCCGCTTATAATACCTCCTCCAATGAAAGCCCCAACTTCCCAACCGATTATTCCTGCGATTGCCCAGCCTGTTGCCAACCACAATGTAGTGGTCCACCTAGGCAAGCTGATTGAAGAAAATAAATTTTGCAAAAATGCGAGACTATTCCTTTCTTTCAATGAGGCAATGCCCCACTGCTTACGATAGGGTAAGGCGGTTTTGTTTTTTTTAGAAAAAACTTTCTCCTTGTTAGTTTTTCCTGTTTCTAGTGTTGCAATTTCCTCCTTTAAAGCACTAACTCGTAGACGAGTTTTCTTTACAATTGCTTCTGTATTGACAAGTGCCTCTTCTGCATCTTTTAAATCAGTTTTTTTCTCGAGAATTTTTTCTTGCCGTTCACGTTCTGCTTTTGCACGAGCTTCTTGTTCTTCAGCCTTCTGTCTAGCTTTTTCTTCCTCTTTTGCCTTCCTTTTTGCTTCTTCTTCTTTGGCAAGATCTTCCAAATAAAAACCTAATGTTGTTGCTAAGGAGTTTAGCTCAGCTTCCTCGTTGTCACGAATATCCACCCTTTGGTGACTTGTAAGGCTAATTGGAATAGCATTACGTTCGTTTCCAGAAATTAAAACGGGATATATTCTTTTTTTATGAGCTTCTGCAAAGTTTAGTTCACGTCGCACCCATACAGAATTGTTTGAATCTGGAGATAGTAAAACAACTACAGCACCGGTTTCCTTGATAGCTTTCTCAATTTCTATTTCCCAAATTGGGGAGCCAGGTGGGATTTCTTTTTTATCTAACCAAATTTTTAATCCTTTTTTCTGTAAAAATGCGACAACACTTTGCATAACGTTGTCATCTTGTCGGCTATAGCTGATAAATACATGTCTGAAATTTAGTTTGCTCAAAGTGAATACCCTCTGGATATGTTTTTTTATGAAAGAAATTATACCGTTAAAAGAGCAGTGGCAACCAGTCGGTCGCCACGTAAGAGATACTTTGTCTTTAGCCTAAATAAATCACATCGTCCGTTGTTTGACTATAAATTTTCCATTTATCCCCATCATCTTTGTCTTTTTTCAGTGTCACTACACCAATTACCTGATTTTCTCTAAATGCAGGCCCGCGAACTTTTCTCGTAGTCAGCACAAAGGCAACCTCCACGCGGGTGCTGGTCTGGCTGGCAATCTCCAACTCTCCCTAACCTAAAGGTATAAATACTTGGCTTAATAAGCCTTGAAATACAGCAATCCCTATACAAAGACAAGCTAATATCAGCGTGCCAGCTATAACAGGTTCAAGCCAATTTCTTTTTCGTTTCCTTTTTTTAGATGCCGCTAGTGCAGGTGAATTTTCTTGTTTTGCGATTCTTTTTTCTCTAACCATAGGTGGTCTTGCAGAACGCTTCCGTGCTTGTGTGGTAGCGCCAAATTTGGGCTTAGGAGCTTGTGGGGATGGAATTTCTGTTGGAAGAGCAGATTTTTTCCTGGCTAATTCAACAAAAGCAAGCGGATGCTCGGGGTCAATTTGTAAAACTCTTTGCAATGCCTGGATTGAATACTCTTCATTA
>Ga0233431_1000439_pt1 | contig 92388 bp, 78 predicted proteins | sample SI_118_April2016_FD_179867 | JGI IMG/M metagenome (GOLD analysis project Ga0233431, IMG submission 179867) | Seawater microbial communities from Saanich Inlet, British Columbia, Canada - SI_118_April2016_200_MG | ecosystem: Environmental > Aquatic > Marine > Inlet | place: Canada: British... | reverse complement strand
GATTTCACTTGCGGTGGCCTCCTGAATAGTGGTTTTTTTGTTCTCTCAAACAATATATACACACTATTCATAGGCTTCCGCAAGTTATTTACTTCCTTTTTCCTCATTTTTTTATGCAACTACAGGGATAAATATCACCATAAAAAGAAAGGGACGGAAGATTACGGTGGCAAAAGCCGCCGTTAAGCCTGTTGGTAAACCGCCGGCCGGTAAACCTGCTTTACAGTTTTTTAAGACAAGGATTAACGGTAAACCGCACACCTATGGGAACTTTGAGCATGTGCAGCTGATCCGGGGCGATCAGTTTGAAATTGTCGATGTGACAGCCCTCCAGGGCAATGCTTCCGACTGGGTCGTAAATTTCAAAGGGTTTGTAGGCGATCGCAGGAACAACACCGGTGAAGACCGGGGGTATGTGATCCATACCGGTAAAGATCTCTGGGCGCGGTATTCGCTAAAAAAACAGGGCATGGCGTATCAGATAATCGTCACCTTTAATAAAGATGTCATTGGAAAACTTTTTGTCGACATCAAAGACCCAAAGCACGGAAAAAAGAGATCGCCAAAGTAAACTGACATTTCATTTCGCTGTTGCGGTGCTGTCTTTTTATAACTGTGGCCCAGGGGCGCCGACAAGCTTTATCAGGCTTTCATTCTTAGGGGCAAGGAAATGACGATGACAGATAATTCAAAGAACTTCTCCATCATCGATAAGGATCTGACCGTTGAAGGCACCATTACGTGCAAGGGCCGGTTGATCATCAAAGGCACGGTCAAAGGGACGCTCACGGGTGAAACCGTTATTATCGCCAACGAAGGGGCTGTTTATGCAAATACACGTGTTGCCCAGCTAACCATTGCCGGGACATTTGAAGGTGATATCGATGCATCCGGCGCCCTGGTCATTCTTTCCACCGGCAGATGCACCGGTAAAGTATCCTGCAAAAACCTTGCGATAGAGGCAGATGGCGTCCTAAATGCCGAGGTTTCCTGCATAATCCCGGAAGCTACTGATCAAAAAGATCGTTTATTGGAGGAAAACCGACCCTAAGTACCCGCCGGAAGGAGTGCCTAAAATTTAAAGTGCCTAAAATGCCTAAAGTTCATGTACGCGCTGTCGCGCGGTCTTTCTGATATATAAATGGCAGAATTCCTTAATTTTAGCTCACTTTACACTTTAGCTCATTTCAAACCTATATGAGCACTAAATAACTATACCCAAGAGCGAGAAAGAGGATTTACCGTTGTTGCGTGTCATTTCCCGCCTCGAATTTGTGAGTCTCTTTTTTAATATCGATCCGGACGCCTTTGAAGTTGTCGAAGGTGACATCGGTAAACGAAAATGTGTACGTTTGATTCAGCCTTTCAAACATGGCCAAATAACCCCACAGGATCCGTCTGTCCCAGTTAAAACCGAGGGATTTTGCCAGCACCTTGATGTCGTTCCGGGCCCCTTCGATTTCTAAAAAAACGCCGAAAGGCATTTTATCGATACAGAGGGTTGAGCTGTTGAGACGAAATGTCTCACGCCACTTTTCATAGACCTGGTCTCTGTGGAAACCGAGCGATTCCAAAATCCGGTGCATCATCTCAAAATCACCGACTTCGACTTCAAGCTCGTTAAATACCTTGAATTCACTGTCCGATTCAGACGGTACCGACTTGTAGGTGAGGGTGGCCTTTCTATCCATGCGGAGTCTTAAGAGAGATCCTTTTTTGAGCAGCGGATCTGCCTCGTCCTCAAACCGGATATTCGTTTCAAAATACCGACCCAGGGTTTCAGCGCCCGATGTCAGTATCCGGTCTCGGGTTTTTACGGGGTTTTCAAGATAAAATTTTACTTCAATTTCAAGGGGATTTTGTGAGTTCATAATCAAACCTCCAAAATCAATATATTTTTTTGTGCCCGATTCTGTCAAGAACAGGTTGTGGTCTGTCTTGTATTAAAACTCAACTTGCGGGTTTCGCCCGATAGTAGGGAAATGGGTGATTTGATGACGATGTGCGCTGTTTGAGCCCTTTAGGACATCTTACATCAGCGCTCTCGAACCAATGGTTAACAGGCTCAAACATTGGATATCGAGAGACGGAATTTTAGCATTTTGGCCTGCGCTGATGATAGATATCCTTAAGGGCGAGTTCGCACAGCGACAGCAAATTATTCATTTCGCGACAATATGGATCCCGGAAGTTGAGTTAAAAGGCTTATGGTATTTAGGGATATTTTCATGCTGTTTGATGCAATCCACCCTAATTTGCTCAGACAGTCACACACCCGACAATCGGATCACCTCCAAAGCCTGATATTAACTCTACATGCGTTTTCCCTGGACTGGCCCGGATCTATACTTGACACCTTTTGTTCAGCCTCCTATATTCGTTTGTCTTGTAGGTTTTCGTGGCTCCCTGCGAGACGGGTGATCGACCCAGGCATCGGGTCAATAGAGATTGTATTCACCTTTGGAGGTCAGACATGGATGACAATACGCAGACCCCTTGGTTTCTGGGAATCGATTTGGGCACTGGAAGCTGTAAATCCGTTGTTGTTGATGAAGCGGCTCATATTTTAGGATTCGGGGTGAGTGATTACCAGAGCGACAGTGTTCAGAGCAAATGGAGAGAACAGGATCCGAATGCCATGATCGGAGGCATGGTGCGCTCGGTGAGGGCAGCCGTATCCGATGCCGGCGTTTCTGAAAAACAGTGTGCCGGAATAAGCCTTGGGGCCGCTCTGCATGGGATCCTGGCTGTGGATCGAAACGGAGACCCGTTGACCGGTGTCATGACCTGGGCTGATGACAGGGCCTCGGCTCAGGCCCGGAAGGCCAAAGAGACTGGGGCTGCCGAATCCCTATACGAAGAAACCGGGTGCCCCATCCACTGGATGTATCCACTCTATAAGATTCAATGGATACGTGAGAAAACCCCTGAGGTGTTCAGACAGGCGGATCGGTTTATTTCTGCAAAAGAATTTTTCGTAAAACGGATGGTTGGCGACTATTTCGTAGACTATTCCCTGGCGGCCGGATCCGGTCTTCTGAACACGCACTCCCTTAACTGGAGCCAGACCGCATGCGATCTTACGGGAATCGACTCCGGCCGGCTGTCTGCTCTTTGCGGACCCACGGAAACGTTTAACCGGATCACTTCGGAGATCGCCGACGCCATGGGTATCCCATCGGACACACCCTTTGTCCTCGGTTCTTCGGATGCGGTCAACTCCAATCTCGGCGCCGGCGCCGTGCATCCCTGGCAGAGCACCTGTATGGTGGGTACCAGCGGCGCCTTTCGAATCATCTCCCCAAAGCCGGTTCTGGATCAGAGCGCAAGGAGTTGGTGTTATGCCGTGGACAAGGACAAATGGCTGGTGGGTGGCGCCATCAACAACGGAGGGGTGGCGTTGTCGTGGCTCCAGGACATGTTCAATTCCGCCATGTCGACGGCTTCAGAAAACCGGTTGCTCACATTCAATGATCTGATCGACCTGGCCGGGCAGGCGGAGGCGGGCGCCGGTGGTGTCATCTGTCTGCCATTTTTTGCCGGAGAACGCAGCCCCTACTGGAACCTGAATGCCCGGGCCATGTTTTTGGGATTAACGCTTCAGCATGATGCCCGTCATATTGCCCGATCACTGCTGGAGGGCGTCGCCTTCAGGATGAGAAGCATCAATGAGGTGGTTTGCGAAATTTCTGAAGATATCCGGCAGGTTCGTGCCTCGGGTGGATTCACCCGATCTCCTCTGTGGCTGCAGATCGTCACCAATGCCTTCAACAGAGAACTGTCTGTGCCGGCCTGGGGGGAGACATCGAGTCTGGGTGCCGCCTTCTGGGCCATGCTGGGAACCGGAGCCCTCTCTTCATTTGAATCCATCGGCGATCTGGTGCCACTGGACCGAACATATCGCCCCGAGGCAGACGCGGCTGCGATTTATGACCGGGTGTTTGAAATCTATAAATCCTTATATACCACCATCAGTCCGTCTTTTGAAACCATTGCAGGGCTTCAAAAGGAGCTGAAGATTTAGAGGGAAGGCAGTGAATATGGAATTGAAAAAAAAACGGATACTGGTCACCACAACCTCCTTCGGTAAAGCAGATACCGGTCTAAGGTCGAGCCTGGAGGCAGCGGTTGGAGAGGTGATATACAACCCGTTCGGCCGACCCCTGAGCGCATCCGAACTCATCCCGCTTATCACCGATATTGACGGTTTCATCGCAGGTATCGATGAGATCGATGCCCGTGTCATTCATGCGGCAGCCGGGCTAAAAGTCATTTCACGATACGGAACCGGTATCGATCGGATCGATATCGATGCGGCAACCCGGAAGGGTATCGTGGTTACCAATACCCCGGGTGCAAATTCCGTGGCTGTGGCGGAGCTTGCCATCGGGTTCATGCTCTCCCTTGCCCGCAATTTATGCCGGGCCAACCAGGAGACACATCAAGGAGAGTGGCCACGGTATTCGGGAATCAGCTTTAGAGAAAAAACCGTCGGCCTGGTGGGATTGGGTTTTATCGGCAGGGAAGTCGCCAAAAGAATGAAATCTTTTGGCTGCCGACTATTAGCCGTCGACCCGGTCGTTGAACCGGAGATTGCAGAAAAGCTCGATGTGGAACTGACGTCTTTAGGGGATCTTCTTTCCCGATCCCATTTCGTGTCGCTCCATCTGCCCGTAACGGCGGCGACAACCGGGTTGATCAACCGGGAAGCTCTGGCACAGATGAAACCGGGGGCGTTTCTGATTAACACCGCTCGCGGCGAACTGATCGATGAAACCGCTCTTTCGGAAGCACTCACCTCGGGACATCTCGGCGGTGCTGCCCTGGATGTTTATTCAAAGGAACCCCCGGGAAAGGATAATTGCCTCCTGCAGCTGCCACAAGTCGTTCTGACCCCGCACATGGCCTCCCGGACGGATGATGCCATGAACCAGATGGGCCGGATTGCCATGCAAGACTGCCTGTCCGTTCTCAGAGGAGAGCGACCCCGGTATGCAGTAAACCCGGAGGCTTATGGGGATGAGAAACCTTGATTTTTCGCTTGACATAGTTCGGATTTTTGATTACATGTACCAAATTATTCTATCGAGGTGAAAAAACGTGAAGAAATACACTTACAGCGCAAAGTCAGCAGATAATCCGGACAAATGGTGGGTTGTCGATGCAGAAGGTGAGGTTCTCGGAAGGCTTGCATCAAAGATCGCGGCACAGATCCGCGGCAAGAACAATCCGTTGTTCACTCCCCATGCCGATACCGGAGACAGTGTCGTGGTTATCAACGCGGAAAAGGTCGTCCTGACCGGCAGGAAGCTGGATCAGAAAATCTATTATCGCCATAGCGGTTATGTCGGCGGACTCACAGAGATTACCGCCAGAAAGCTATTGGAAAAAAGGCCGGAAGATCTGGTCCGGTTTGCGGTAAAGGGGATGCTTCCCAAAAACCGACTCGGCAGACAGCTTTATAAAAAACTGAAAGTCTATGCCGGTGTCGACCATCCGCATGAGGCGCAGAGGCCCGAAGCACTGGAAATTTCGTATTAACAGAGTATCTATATTTTGAATTGGTGATTTCATGGAGAGTGGAAGCTTTTACTACGCAACAGGTCGACGCAAGAATGCCATAGCCAAAACATGGTTAAAACCTGGAAACGGAGAGGTCGTTGTAAACGGTAAGCCATTGGCCACTTATTTTAGAGTGGAAACGGCTAAAACAGTAGCGCTTCAGGCGCTTTCTCTCACCAGTACCACGGGTTCCTTCGATATAAGAGTTCGTGTTCTGGGAGGTGGTGTGTCCGGTCAGGCGGGAGCCATCCGGCACGGAATTACCCGTGCCCTGATGCTGGTAAACCCCGAACTTCGACCGCAGCTTAAAAAAGCCGGTTTTGTAAAACGGGATCCTCGGGCAAAAGAGCGGAAGAAATACGGTCAGCGCGGTGCCCGGGCGCGTTTTCAGTTCTCAAAACGTTAGATCCGGTTTTTACCCTTTTATCAGCGCAATAGGGAGCCGATTGTTATCATATCGGCTCCCTATTTTTGTTGGTGAAGAGGGTTCCCCGCAAGGGTCAGTGGGATCTTCGGCAAGGAATTTAGGGGTCACGCTCAGTTTTAGCTCACTTTAAATTTTAGAAGATTCTTAATCGATTCCGGTCAAACCTTCCAACATCGGACATAATGACCCTTTTCAACTTCTACAAAATCACTCTCTTTTTGCCCGCAGTCAGGATCCGAGCGGGGACAATCGGGTTGAAACCTGCAGCCTGCCGAAGGCGGGGCTAAACTATCGGAGATGTCGGTACCGATGATTTCGACTCCCGGTTTTTCAATCTGATCCGTATCGGGTATTGCCGCCAGCAGCGACAACGTGTAGGGATGCTGAGGGTTGTCAAACAGTCTTTCTGTGGGTGCATGCTCCATGATCCTGCCTCTGTACATCACAGAGACTCTGTTGCACAGGTATCCGACCACATTGAGGTCGTGGGAGATAAACAGATAACTCAGACCGAGCCTGTCCTGGAGGTCCTTTAACAGGTTGATGATCTGGGCCTGTATCGAAACATCCAGGGCCGAGATCGGTTCGTCGCAGATCACCAGGGAAGGTTCCACGCTGAGCGCACGGGCAATACCGATGCGTTGACGCTGCCCGCCGCTGAACTCATGCGGATAGCGATCTGTGGTATCCGGAGACATCCCGACCATCTTCAAAAGATGTTCGAGCCGATCAAAGCGTTCGCTTTTCGGAACCCCGACGATACGAAGCCCCTCCTCAAGGGATTGGGTGATAGACATCCGGGGATTTAAGGATCCGTACGGATCCTGAAAAACAATCTGCATCTCTTTCCTGAGCGGTTTCATCTCCTGGTCTGTAAATCCGGAGATATCCTGTCCCTTATAGATGATTTTACCCTCATCCAGATCGATCAGTTTAAGGATCATCCGGGCCACCGTCGATTTACCGCAACCGCTTTCACCCACCAGACCCAGCGTTTCACCCGGCGCAATGGTCAGGTCGACGCCGTCAACAGCCTTTACCTGATCTGTTATACGCTGGAGAAATCCCTTTCGAACCGGAAAGTATTTCTTCAGGCCTTCAATGCGCAATATCGGGTCGGTATGAGTTGCTATCGGCTCCATGACACCTTTTTCGTTTTCTCATCAAACAGGACCGGGCACCTTGCCTGATGGCCGTTTCCGTAGTCACATAGGTCCGGGTATTCATTTTTGCAGGTATGCACGGCAAATCGGCACCGGGGGTGAAAGGGACAGCCAGACGGTTTGTAAGCCGGGTTCGGAACCGAACCCGGGACACTGTAAAGCCGCCTGCCTCGCTTAGATCGACTGGGGAGCGATGCAAGAAGGGCCTGGGTGTAGGGGTGCCGGGCATCCTGAAATATGTGATCTTTGTCTCCCTGCTCAACGACGATACCCGCATACATCACGTAGACCCGCTCCGCCACCTTTGACACCACCCCCAGATCATGCGTGATATACAGCAGGGACATTTCCTGTTTTTCCTGTAGGGATTTGAAAAGCTTAAGGATCTGTGCCTGTACGGTGACATCCAATGCGGTTGTCGGTTCATCTGCGATGATAAGATCCGGCGCGCAGGAGAGCGCCATGGCAATCATGACCCGTTGCCGTTGTCCGCCGCTGAGTTGATGCGGGAAGGCCTGATAACGTTCTTCGGGGGACGGTATTCCGACGTCTTTTAAAAGCCGGATGCTCTCTGTTCGGATATCGTCTTCATGGATCTGTTTGTGGGTCCTGATGGCTTCGGCGATCTGTTCTCCGATGGTAAATACCGGGTTTAATGAGGTTAGCGGCTCCTGAAAGACCATGGCGATGCGATTGCCGCGATAACGCTGCATGGCGGTATCATCAAGTCTTAGAAGGTTTTCGTTGTCGAAATAGACCGCTCCCCCCGCAATCTCGCCGGGTGGCTGAGGGATCAGACCCAGAATGCTCAGGGCCGAGACAGTTTTGCCGCACCCGGATTCGCCGACAATACAGACGGTCTCCTTCCGTCCCACATGGTAACTGACCCCGTCAACGGCCCGGGCAGTCTCATCTCCGGAGTGAAAGTAGACTTTCAGATCCTGAACAGATAGGAGAAAATTGTTATTTGATGTCGCCATTTAAACCACTTGATTGAACCACAGTTTCTGACCATGAAGTCTGAGATGCTCTGCGCTGGAATAATTAGAGCCTCAATTATTATTTTTTAACATATTATGTGAAAATAAATACACGCGCATAAACTGTTAAAATCCCAAATACCAAGCACCAAATTCCAAATAAATCTCAAATTACAATAGTCAATGACCAAAACATAGAATTCGAATTCGGGTCATTTTGGTTTTTCAAAAATTGATGAAAATTCGAACAGCTTAAGCGAACTGGAACGTTCTTTCTTCAAGATCATATTCGCGTTTGAGATTTTGAATTTTGGTCATTGCGATTTGTTTGTTATTTGATGTTTGTGTTTTGGAATTTCCGGCCTGCCCGCCTCTGGAGGGTTTATCCGGGTTATGTTGGTAAATTAAAAAATCGAAAATTGAAATCCTCAAATCAATGTCTTTCCCGCAGTTTCGGATTCAAAACATCCCGGAGCCCTTCACCGAAAAGGTTGAAGGACAACACCACGATCAGAATGGCAAATCCCGGAATAAAGGTCAGCCAGGGCGCATCGAAGATAAAGCGCTTGCCGTCTGAAAGAATGTTTCCCCACGTGGCATGGGGGGGTGGGACCCCGAAACCGAGAAAACTCAAACCGGCCTCGGTCAACATGGCGCTGGCAATTCCGATGGTAGCGGAAACCAGCACCGGTGCGATGGCATTCGGCATCATGTGCCGGAAGATGATACGGTAGTTTCCGACCCCCAATGCTCTGGCTGCCATGACAAAGTCCTGTTCGCGCAGAGACAGAAACTCAGCCCTCACAAAGCGTGTCGTACCCATCCAGCTGGTCAATCCGATGACGATCATAATATTGTAAATGCTCGCCGGCAACAGGGCGACCACGGTAAGAATCAGAAAAAAACTTGGGAAACAGAGCATGATGTCTACCAGGCGCATGATCAAGGTGTCCGTATTAAAGATGTTGATACGGAGTCTGCTCAGCCATGGGGGTCCGGGGTTTTTTGGATCGAACCGTTTCATAAAAACTGCCAGCACCACACCGGGCAGGAAAAATGCGGCGCCGGCCCCAGCAGACCGGGCAAAGAATAGACCGATACCCACTGCCATCAGCCCGGAAAGCAGCATCTGATCGATCCGGATCGCGTGTTGACCGTAATATCCGGCGATTCCTCCCAAGAATATCCCGACAAATACCGAGATGCCCACCGCAACGAATCCGACCGTGAGGGAGACCCATGCCCCCTGCAGCATCCGGGCGAAAACATCGCGTCCCAGATCATCGGTTCCGAACAGATATACACCCAGTGTCGGCACCTCTTCGGATCGCAGCGATTCAAGATTCGGTGGCGCCATGGGGGGTCTCAGTTTCTCCTGGAGCCGAATTATGGATGGGTTCAGCACCGGGCTGTTTCCCGAAGTCAGAAAAATCCCCACCAGGGCCGTAAAAAAAAACAGGACAAAAATACACATGCCTGCAATGGCCAGCCTGTTTTCCCGAAAAAGGAGCCAGAATTCCTGAAATCGCGTCCGCTTCGGGGCGGTGGGCGCATCCAGTGTTGTAATCGGTTCGGATATGTGTTCTTCCATTAGAGGCGTATCCTCGGATCGACCACAAGATAAAGAAGGTCCGATAAAAAGGTACCGATGAGCACCAGGACGGCGGAAACAAAATTGACCGTCAAAATAACCGGGTAATCTCTTGCCAGAATCGCTTCATAGGCCATTCTGCCCATGCCGGGCCATGAAAAAATCGATTCAATGATTACCGACCCCCCGATCAGGCCCGGCAGGATCAGTCCGAACATGGTCACAAAGGGCAACAGCGCATTGCGCAGGGCATGCTTGTAATGCACCTGATCCGGCGGGAGTCCCTTGGCCCTGGCCGTTCGCACATAATCCGACCCTTCCACCTCCAGCATCTGACTCCGCACATATCTCGAGAGTACGGCGATGCCGCCGACGGCACCTAAAACCGAGGGGAGCACCAGGTGCCAGATTCGATCCATAATGACGTTGACAAGCGGCGCACCGCCCATACCGAACGTCTCCATGCCGATTACCGGCACGTGAAAACGGGTGACGACTAAAATGATCATTATATAGGCGAAAAAAAACCCGGGAATGGAGATTAGAAGATAAGCAAAAAAGGTGGCACTCCGATCAAACAGGCGTCCCCTGAAAAGAGCGGATCGGATTCCCACCGGAAAAGAGAGCGTCCATGTCAGAATGGTTCCGACGATAAACAGCGGCAGGCTGTTTAAAAAACGCTCCCATATTTTTTTTAACACCGACCGGTTGTCCTTCCAGGAGGTTGTCTTTCCTGTAAAAAGGTCCTTATAAAAATAGATATACTGCAGATACAGCGGTTTATCCAGGTTAAAGGCCTTTTGAAACCGCTCCACCATCTCCGGGGTGAATTTCGGGTTTAACGGATCCACCTGACTCGGTTTGCCCGGTGCCAGGTGGATGATCGAAAAGGAGACGATCGAGACAAAAAAGAGGGTCACTGTTTTTTGGATGATGCTGCGTCCGATAAATGATACCATCTCTTTTTCTATCCCTCTTCCGAAAATGTCGGTACCTGGGGCAGCTTGATCCATTTGTTGAAGTAAAATGAATAGCTTCCCGTCTTTGTCGGTTTAATTATTTTATAAACGGGTTTTCCCCGGTTATCGGTTTCTTTGATGACGATCCGTTTGTCGAGAACGGCGGTCCATTTTCCAACATAAAGAAAGGTATACGGCTGTTCACGGGCGATAATCTCGTGAAGGCGGTGGCAGAATTCGACCTGTTTGCGGTGATCATATTCTCTTCGGATTTTGACGATCAGCGCGTCGGCTTCCCTGTTTTTAAACCCGACAAAATTGAGCTGGTAGGGGTTAACCTGGCTGGAATGCCATATCTGGTATAGATCGGGGTCGATGCCCATTTGCCAGCCGAGAATCAATGCGTCGAAGTCGAGCTTGTTGACGCGTTCCTGGACAAAAACCGACCATTCCAGAAGATCGGTCCGGACATCGATGCCGATTTGCCTCCAGGCATCCTGGGCGATGGCTAAAATCGCTTTCCGCAAATCATTCCCGCTGTTTGTGATCAGTGTAAACTGCAGTTTCTGACCGTCTTTTTCGAGCCATCCTTTTTCATTGCGCTGCCAGCCGGCTTCGGCCAGCAGCTTCAGCGCGCCCTCGGGATCGTAAGGGGGCGGCTTGATGCGGTGGTCATAAAAATCGGTCTGTTTAACAAAGGGACCGGTAATCCGTTCCCCCTGGCCGTAAAGTACATAAGTGATAATTTTGTTGACATCGATGGCCATGCCCAGGGCACGACGGATTCGTGGGTCATCAAAGGGCTTTCGCCGCAGGTTGTAGCCGATATAGGTGTACCCGAAGGCAGTACCTGAAAAACTCTGAAAACGGGGGTCTTTCCGGAGTCTTCCAACCTGGTGCGGCTGAACGCTGTAACTGTCCAGTGTGCCTGCATAAAACTCCATTTCCTGTGTCAAGAGATCCGGAATAATGCGCAGTACATATTGCTGGTAGTTCGGTGCCCCTTCCCAGTAGTCCTTGAATCGGTCCAGAACAATAAACTGATCCGATTTCCACTCCTTAAATGTAAACGGCCCGGAGCCCACGGGGCGGCGGTTGAAGGGGCTTTTGCGCATGGAATATTTATCAGGGTCCTGTTTCCGCCGGATCGCCTCTTTTTTAAGCGATTCCGCATTCAGAAGATGTTCCGGAAGGATTCCCATCCCCCAGGTACCGATGGCCGGGGAGTAGAGTCTTTTGTAGGTGATCTTTACCGTATGCGGATCCATTACCACCACCGATTTTACAGGTTCATAATCGGCAATGCGGGGGGACAGATTTTTCGGGTCCATAATGGATTCATAGGTAAACTTGACATCTTTCGCATCAAAGGGGTGGCCGTCTTGAAACTTGACATCGGGTCTCAGATGAAAGGTGAGGACCGGATTATGTTCCACGGCCGGCAGAATCTGTCTGGAAAGTACTGATTGCCGATCCCGGTCCAGAGGCGGGGTTGCCGCCACAAAGGCACCGGAGGAAAAAGAAGTAAAATAATCTTTCCCCAGAAGGTGCCCGAGATTCTCAAACAGGTTCTGATCCACCCGATCCAGCGTGAATTTGATCCGGGGCGGTGCGGACACATGGAGGGTTACTTTAATTTTTTTCTTTTTGTCTGCCGGATCGCTGATCGATTTTACGACATCGTATTTTCGGGAGGGGATAAGCGTGATGTCGCGAATCGATGCCAGTGTTGCCTGCAGCCCGGCAGGAAAGGCGGTCTCTTTTTCTTTTGCCGACCGCAGCATGTCGATAATCTGTTGAGGAGAAGCCGGACCGATACCGGGCACTGCTGCCGATTTGTTGGAATAAAAATAGGCCTCTTCATATATTTCCCAGTCTGTGGCCAGACGGCCGCGAAACCGAAGGTTTTCATCCCTGTCGATAAGGCCTTCAAAGACCATCGATTCAATGGTGCTGCTTGTTGAATCTGCCGAGAGTATCGGATTCAGAATGCTCGCATCGCCTCCGGACCCGTTGATATATTCAACCAGTCTTTTCGGATTGCCCTTGGTCTGTTGCTCGTATGTGGGGACCCATAGGTAGGACTGGAATAGAATGATGATAATGAGGGACGGGAAAATGAGGAGGATCCGTCGGATCGTCATAGCAGCAGTCTATCCTTCAAGTAAACCCAGCAACCGCGCCAGAATGGGATACCTGGTCCTCGGGGCCAGGTCAGAGATAAGTCAGTCGTTCTACCTTTGTTATTTGAGATTTCTTTACGTCAATGCGCTTTAAACAAAGCAGATACCCTCTTCGGATAACCAGAGTCGGGCCCTCCCCGCAGGGCGGGATCTTCGACCGGCCCGTATCTTTACTTTGCCGGTGGTGCTGCTTCCTCGGCCGCTTTCTGTTCTTTTTCTATTATCTGTTCCAGTTCCGTTTTGGACGATTCGACCGCAGCGGCCTTTTTTTTGATAAGGGCCGACTTGCTTTTGTCAATATCGAGTGATTCAGCCTGTTTCAGATATTCAAGCGCTGCTTCATAGTCCGCAATGGTCTCCTTGCTGGCAGCCACATCGGCTTTAATTAGAAGAATCATCTGATCGATATTGTTCAACCGGGCGGTAATCAACCTACGATGTTTATCCGTCGCCGCATACGGCATGGCTTTACTCAGGGATGCCTTGATCCCTTCAAAATCGGGCATTCCGGGTTTTCCCAGCAGTTCTTCGGCATTTTTCACATAATGGTTGAACACAAAAGGGTAGACTTCCTTTTTACTGTAGACCGTCTGCAGGGTTTCGGGAGCCTGGGCGCTTTCCAAATGTATGAGTCGCTCCTGTCCGATGGGGGCGAATATCCCCTGCCAGATCTCTACCCCTGTCTTTGCCGGTGTAATGTAGTAGTTTGCCTGGTTTGAAATACTGACCTTTACAACCACTGCAACAAGCAATGCAAAACCGATCAATGCTAGTTTTATCGGGGTTGCCATGGGATCGGATCGCTTTTCCATTGGCGCCGGGGGAGGGGATTCAGGCGGCGGTGCATCGGCTTCCGGTTCCATCACCGGGTCGGTTCCGGTTGCTTCGGGTGCCGGAAGATCGAATTTTTTAAAGAGCAGCGCCCGGATACGGGAAACCTCTGTTTCGTCATCACCCGTTACAATCGGCGGTGCTGTATAGTCTCTTGGGGATCGGTCTGAGGTCTTCGGGCGGTACAGTTCATCCGGTGCCGATCCGTCGTATTTTTTGAGCAGAAGTTCTTTTGTGGTCATTTTTTTCTTTTTCACTGGCGGCTTCTGTTTCTTGGCGGCCACTTTTGGTTTGGCGGTTTTTGTGGTTTTTGCCGGGCTATTTTTGGCAACGGTCTTTGCTTTCGGTGTCTGAATGGCTTTTTTCGGCGTCGATGTTTTTTTCTTTGGCGGTGATTTTTTCGGTGCCGAAGCCTTTTTCTTGCCCGTTGCCTTTTGTACGGTTGCGGTCTTCTTTTTTTCGGCGGCACTCTTTTTGGAAGTTGGTTTCAGCAAACTGTCTTTCCCCATGATAATCCCTTTGATTTCGCCACTTTTTTTGATATATGAAAAGGATGCGTGAAGTTAGACCTTGATATATATAATTCAGAAAATTTTGTAAACAATTTTTTCCGCATTGATGGCAGTGTTGATTCGCCGGGGGCGGGTGTGTCCCGATACGAACGGGTAGGATGCGCAGCCGTTTTAACACGGTTGACTTGATGGTATCAGCGCTAATTATGCGGCAGAAAGGGGGCATCGATGGCAGAAGGTCTGGATGTTTTTATTGTTGATGACGACAGTAATGTGTGTGAGATCGTCACCGATATCGTCAATATTTTCTACTCCTGGGGTGAAGTTCACGCGTTTACCGACGTTGATGTGGCCACTGAATTTTGTCTCAATCGAGAGGTCGGTGTGGGGATTTTTATCGTGGATGTATTTCTCGGCGGGAAAAGTGGTTTTTATTTCCTCGATTCCATCGGGGGGAAATTCCCCACCGCACACGAAGATGCCGTTATCATTACCGGCAATGCCAGTGACGACATCGTCAATATGTGCGTGGCGGCCAATGTCAACCACCTGCTGGAAAAACCCATTCGAGCCTTTGCCCTTCAGATGGCGGTTCGATCGGTGGTTTCGAAGTATTTAAGATTCTCGAAAAAACTGCTCCAGGATCCCATCTTTGCCGAAATCGTGTCGAAGGTGGATCAGGGCTAGCAGCGTGATAAGGAGGTGGTGGTGGAAAACGATTATGCATTTGAGATTGCGACTTCAAGTATCCGATATGGTGTGGGTGCCACCAGAGAGGTGGGAATGGATCTGGCGGACCGGGGCTTAAGGACCGTGATGGTTTTAACGGATCCGAATCTGAGATATTCCGCACCCGTTGAAACCGTGCTGGAAAGCCTTTCACGGGAAAATATATCTTTCAAAATCTTTGATACTGTCCGGGTGGAACCGACGGATACCTCGATGAAGGAGGCTGTTGCCTTTGCAAACACCGAACCTTTTGAAGGCATCGTGGCGGTGGGGGGGGGATCTGTTCTGGATACCGCCAAAGTCGTCAACCTGTATTCGACATATCCGACGGATAATTTCCTGGACTATGTGAATCCTCCCATCGGAAAAGGGATCCCGGTGCCCGGTGATCTCAAACCGCTTTTTGCCGTGCCGACGACTTCGGGGACAGGTAGCGAGACGACCGGTGTCGCTATTTTCGATCTTGAGGAGATGCATGCAAAAACCGGCATCGCCCATCGCCGGTTGAAGCCGACACTCGGCATCGTCGACCCGGACAACACCAAAACACTCCCCCCCATGGTAGCGGCGTCAACCGGCCTGGATGTGTTGACCCACGCGGTTGAATCCTATACCGCCATGCCCTTTGATCGGCGGCCAAAGCCCGAACGTCCCAATGTAAGGCCCGCCTACCAGGGTTCAAATCCGGTCAGCGACATATGGTCGCTGGAGGCCATGCGGATGGTGTCCGATTATCTTATCCGGGCGGTTGAAGACCCGGGAGACGACCAGGCCCGGGGTATGATGATGCTTGCCGCCGCCCTGGCCGGTGTGGGGTTCGGCAATGCCGGAGTGACCGTCCCCCATGGAATGTCCTATCCCGTATCCGGCATGGTTCGGAATTGTCAAATCGACGGTTACCCCACAGACCATCCCCTCGTTCCGCATGGAATGGCGGTTGTCCTAAATGCGCCGGCTGCCTTCCGGTTTACCGCCGATGCCAACCCGGAAAGGCATTTGCGGGCTGCTGAGGCACTGGGTGCGGATGTTACCGGTGCAGGGCCGGAAGATGCCGGACAGATCCTGTCGGATCGGGTCATCTATTTCATGAAGCGGCTCAATGTGCCCAATGGGCTGGGTGCCATCGGGTATACGGAAAAAGACATCCCGGATCTTGTTGAAGGCACGCTCCCCCAGCATCGAGTGATAAAGCTATCTCCAAAACCGGTGGGTCGAGAAGATTTGATCCGAATTTTTCAGGATGCCATGATCTATTGGTAATACATGCCGCAACCGCCAAAGAATTGACGAAGCTACCCATCGATCATCAATTAAGTGATCTTGAAAGCCTGATTGATGATCGAATCTCTCCTGGTCTGAAACGATCTCGAATATCGAGCCGGCCCTTTCTTTACGATCCCGACCCCCCAAGTTTAAGAAAATACGCTTATCTACAAAGCCGTTATATCTTTACTGGAGCTTTATAGATAACCGCGTAAAAGAATACGCTTATCTACCCCAACGTTGCATAGGTTATGTTACTTAACTCCGATGTTAAGCCACCATTTTTAGTGGTGGACTCGGGCAGGTTCTACTGTTTCGGCGAGAATAAAAAATACGCGAAAGTGGCGGATTAGCGCTTATTTTTTGAACATCCAGGTAGCGAAGACTCCGACATCCAACATCCAACATCGAATAATGAACTCGCTCCGCTCGGCCATTTTATTGAAATAGATAGCATACCTTATTCAGAATTCGACGTCGGAGTCTTCGCTACCTGGGCGTCGGAGTCTTTGCTTACCTGGATGTTCGACGTTCATGGCTTTTTTGTTTTAGCTGAAGCATCCTTGATATAGGGGTAGAAATTTGTATAAAAGCTATGTTTTTAGACCCCTTTGAGGGGTCTTCCTGAGGCCACCCGCTCCGTGGGTGCGAGTAGTCACTTTCGGGATCCATTATTGTCGGTAAATGAATAATTTGCTGTCGCTGTGCGAACTCGCCCTTAAGGATATCTAACATCAGCGCAGGCTCAAATGCTAAAATTTCGTCTCTCGATATCCGATGTTTGAGCCTGTTAACCATTGGTTCGGGGGCGCTGATGTAAGATGTCCTATAGGGCTCAAACAGCGTATATCGCCATCAAATCACCCATTTCCCTATTATCGGGCGAAACTCGAAAGTTGAGTTATGTTCGTAATAATCGGGTAAAATAATATTTATTTGCGCATCTGCTCTTACGACCCGTCCCGTTGGCCCGGCGTTTGCAAATTACCTTCATTCAAAATTCAAAATTCTTTAAGTTGCGGGATACAAAAACCATGAACACTCTATCCATGCCGTTGAAACTGCTGCGGGTTCTGTTACTTTCTTTTATCCTTTTCATTCTGCTCGAATCCATCGGGATGCCGGCTGTAAAACCGGCAGAGATTGTATCGGTGCGTGCCGGGGCGTATCTTACCGTGGAAAAGACACGAAAGTCTGCAGCCGTGGGCCAGGAAGTCTTCAAAGGTAATTTAATAGAAACGGATCATTACGGTCGGTTATCTCTGCTGCTGCCGGATCATGCGCTGCTTAAAATCAGCAGCGGGACCCGGTTTATCTATGATGGTATTGAGGGGAACAACAGAAACTGGTTTATGGATAAGGGGAAGGTCTGGTTGCGGGGCCTTTTTAAAAAAAAACCCTTCAATGTCCGCACGCCCACTGCAATTATCGGGGTTCGCGGAACCGAGTGGTATATGACGGTGGCGCCGGACGGCACCACCACTGTCGGCGTGGTGGACGGAAAGGTAAAGGTTGAAAATGCCTATGGGAGCCTCCTTATAGGCTCGAGGGAGCTGGCACAGGTTCAACCGGGACGTGCGCCGGTAAAAAGCGCCTACCTGACACCAGAAAACGCCGTGAACTGGACCCTGAAATACCGGGGGCTTTGGAACCAGGCGGATCTTGAACGTGCAGATGAGGCGTTTCGGCCCGATATCCGGAACGCACTGACTGCCTATCACTTGAACGACCTGGCCACCGCATTTCAATTGCTGGATCGATCCCGCCCGGCATACGGAGCGTCGGCCTCCTGGCTCGCCCTGGCCGGGTTTCTGGAACTGGTATCCGGACACGATCAGGATGCCAGGCGTTATTTTAACAAAGCCACGGATGCAGACACCGAATGGGCGCTTCCGGCGGCGAATCTGGCACTTATGGACCTTGTTGAAAACAGACAGGGCCCTGCACGAAAGGCTGCGGAAAGAGCGATTTCCCTGGAGCCGGATTCTTCGGTTGCCATGATCGCCATGGCCTATGTGCTGAAAGCCGAGCTGGATCTCGAACGCGCCTATGAGATGACCCAAAAGGCGGTGGATCGGTCTCCGGGGTTCGATCAGGCCCTGCTCGTTGCGGCGACCCTGGCACTGGAAATGGAAGATCTCAAAAGATGCCGTCAATTTTTAAACCGGGTGTCGGGCGGTGCAGGAGCTGCCGCAGACCGTGCCACATTGTACGGTTTCCTTTCCCTGCGGGAAGGGAAAAGCAGCGCTGCCGAAAAGCATTTCCGACAGGCGGTCTCCCTGGACCCTGAACAACCGGATGGATGGATGGGGCAGGGCATCTCCCTTTTTCGGCTCAATAAAGTCAAGGAAGGCCTGGATGCAATGACAAAGGCGGCATTGATCACCCCCCAGGTTTCTGCATACCAATCCTATCTGGCCAAAGCCTTTTTTGAGGCGGATCTCATAGATGAGGCCAAGGCCAGCCTGGCCCGGGCCAAACGGCTGGACCCAAAGGACCCCACGCCGCATCTGTACGAAAGCTTATGGTATAATGAAATTCACCGACCGGGGGAGGCCATCCGGGAGTTGGACAAGGCACGAAAGCTCAACGACAATCGCGCGGTTTTTCGGTCCCGCTATCTGTTGGATCAGGATCAGGCGATTCTCATGGGCAATGTGTCGCAGATATACAGCCGTCTCGGGTTCGATCAGACCTCGATTCAAAGGGCGGCCCAGACGCTGAGGATAAATCCTGAAAACGAGAGTGCTCATCGGCGGCTCTATTTTGCACTCCTTTTTGATCCGGCCCATTATCAACAGGCGGCATTGACCGAACTGCTCTTGACAAAACTCTTTGTCCCGCCCACACGAAACAGTGTGGTGTTTGATGAAGACAGCCTGACACCCTATCAGGAGATGTTTCAACGCGCCGGCACGGATACGGTTGTTTCCGGCAGCTATTTCCATTCCGCCGATCAGAATACGGAAACCCGAAATCCATCCGGAACCGTTTCACTGGCCGCTCAAATGGACACGCCTTTTGCGTTTCACACCCAGGTAAATGTGGCCCGAAACAGGGGAGAGACAAAAATAGAGACCACAGGATCAGCAAACGGGTCGACCAGCAACACCCTGCTAAAATCCGATCAGGATTTGGATATCATGTCCCTTTTGGGGTTTGCAAAGTGGCAGGTCACTCCCAATATCGGCATCTTCGCAGACGGCCGGTTCCGGAAGGCGGATACGGATCTGGCCGGTGAGCTGCGAAGCAGCATGTCCTCAAACGGTCTGCTGTTCAATGAATCCGAAGTTATCTCATCCGGGGAGACAGAATTGAAAGTGGGTGATTTTGACGGAGGCATAAATACACGGATTTTTGAAAAAACAAGGGGCCTTTTCCACGTTTCCTACAACAATGACCTGGCAAAAGGAGATACCGAGCAGAAGATCGACAGCCAATACTATTCCTCCAATCAGAGCTTAAAATTCGATCAGGATGCCACGGAATGGATTGTTCAAGGGGCGATCTGGCAGGACTGGGCCGACCATTTCTTTCAGATCGGGTTTCGATACTATACAAAAGACAGCTCAACGCTCAGCATCTCGGAAGGGGAAACATTCTATACGGAATTCAACCAGGCCGAAGATTTCGAGTCGACAACCGCATTTTTTTTCCACCAGCACCGTTTTTCCGATACGGTCGATTTTATCTGGGGCATTACAGCCGATCGGACCGGATACCAATCCCCGTCGAATCACAAAGCCGAACGGACCACCGTCAATCCGGTGGCCGGTATCACCTGGGATATCCACCCGAGCTGGCGTTTTCGCACCGCATATCTTCAGAATATGGTCGGGGATCGGTCCGAGCGTCTTCAGCCCTCGATGATCGCCGGGTTTCCACTGCTCCGGGTCAGTCAGCTCGATGCGTACACCTCAGAGCAGCTGCTCCAACTGCAACACAAGACATTTGCGGTGGGTCTCGATTACCAGCATCCAGGCTATCCCGTATTTGTCGGGTTTGAAGCCGGGCATGACCGGGCAAACTCCCGCTCCTTTCAGCCGCCCAACAGCGATACGGTCCAACGGATCGATTCCGAAACCTACAACCTGCTATTTTACATCGAAACCCTGATTACCGAAGATTTTTCCACATCGCTTACCTACCGGTATCTGGACTATGAGTACCCAAACTCCGAATACGAAAATCGTATCGACTGGAAAGCCGCCTATTTTACCCGGAAAGGGCTCATATTGAATCTGCACGGCATTTATCGGAACAGACGACCGGACGGCGACATCCCGGGCCTGTCCAATAGGGAAATATGGTCCATCGAACCTTCCATCGACTGGTATCTGGCCAATAACAAGGTGCGATTGACCCTGGCCGGCCACCTCGAAGAGCAGATCACCGGAGACCATTCGGAAGACAACAATACCTTCCGTTGGATCCGCGGTGCTGTCACCCTGTATTTCTAAGCCGTTTTTCCAAACCGTTTTTCTTGACACCGCTCAAGTAGATTGATAGCGTTATCGGGTATCGATGGACGCTTCTGGTTTGTTTTTACATTGAACCATTGGTCCTCTGGGACCGTCGAAGATCCCGCTGGGCGGGGGGTAGAGAAAGATGGATCTGCCTTGGTTTTTGTATCTAAAATAACAAATTCCAAGCACCAAATTGCAAATAAATCACAAATCCCAAATTCCAAACCGGTTCAGAGCGATTGTTTTTTGTTTGGGATTTTGAATTTCGGTTATTGTTATTTGTTTGTTTTTTGGGATTTGTTATTTGAAATTTCAATAAGGCAATGAACTTTCAGCAAAGCAAATCCCCTCTGGATATAACCAAAGCCGGGCTCTCTGGACCCGGATCTTTACCCGGGTTGAGTGATGAAACCATCAGATCATACAGAAATCTACACGGAACTTGTCAAACACGTCCATGCTATCGAGCTGCTCGGACTGGCCGCAACCGGCGTCAATGCAGCCATTCTTTGCCTGGTCTTGTGGCCGGTCGTTTCGCATTCGACCCTGATCACCTGGTACTGCGCCATAACGATCTGGGTCGGGTTCCGGGTGATACGGCATTATCGCATCCGGAACAATCCCATCACTTCTGAAAATTTTTCCCAAAGAGGTCATCAGTTTGTCGTCTTAACCGGAATATCGGGCATCGGTTGGGGGTTGACCGCTGTGTTCCTTTTCCCCGTACAGTCCATTGCACACCAGGTGTTTATCACATTCGTTCTGGGTGGAATGGTGGCCGGGTCGGTGGCGGCGTTTTCATATTTGCGGCGTGCCTATCTGGCCTTTACGGTTCCGACGCTGCTTCCGCTCATTGTGCGTCTTCTTTTGACCGGTGGCTACATCCATGTAACCATGGGCTTCATGACGGTTTTTTTTGGCGTCCTGACCTATTTCATTTCGCAGCAGGTTCACCGGATGGCACGCACTTCGCTGAAGCTCAGGTTTGAAAACCGGAACCTGATTCAGTACCTGGAGTCGACAAAGGACCGGCTGGAGGCCAACAATCTACGGATGGAATCGGAAATTTCCGAACGCCGCCAGACCGAAGATGAACTCAAACAGGCCTATGAAGAGCTCCAGGCGACCCAGACCCAGCTGGTCCAGGCGGCCAAACTGGCATCTATCGGAGAACTCGCCTCGGGGATCGCCCATGAGCTGAATCAACCCCTGATGGTGATCCGGAGCACTTCGCAGTATATCCAACGGCTGATCGGAAAACAGACCCTCGACATAGACGAATTAGAGGAATGCCTGGAGCCGGTAGAAAAAAACACCAAGCGGATGATGAATATTATTAACCATCTCCGGGTGTTTTCCCGGCAGTCGCCATCCAAATTTTCCCCCCAGGATGTCAATGCCATTGTCGAAAGCGCCGTTGACATGGTACAGGCCCAGCTCCGGCTCCACAGCATCAAGGTGGAATTGAATCTGTCCGCCGGCCTACCGAAAGTGATGGGCGATTACAACCGCCTGGAACAGGTGTTTTTGAACCTGATCACAAACGCGCGGGATGCGATTCAGGAAAGGATACAGAAAGAGGAGACTCAAGCACCCGGGATAGAAAAAACATACGGGCACCTGGTCGTCACCACATCGGCCGTCGACGGGAAGGGGACCGTAAATGTCGTGGTAGGGGATAATGGCTGCGGAATCTCAAATGCCGATATCGGTAAAGTCTTCGATCCATTTTATACAACAAAGCCCGAAGGAAAAGGCACCGGCCTCGGCCTGTCGATAAGCTACGGCATCATAAAGGAACACGGCGGCCGGATTAATGTCAAGGAGAGCGGGCCGGACGGCACCACCTTTCGAGTGACACTGCAAGCGGCACAGGACGGTTAAATTTTCTGATTAAAAGAAGTGCCTAAAGTTTAAAGTGATCTAAAGTGCCTAAAGTTTATGTACGCGCTGTCGCGCGGACTTTTTAATATAAATGACAGAATTCCTCAATTTTAGCTCACTTCAAACTTTAGCTCACTTAAAACTTACGGGGCCGGCCCGAAGGTTTGTGGTAAAAAAAAAGAATCGTGTTCCAGGTTGAATTCTGTTTGCCTGCCACTGGAGGGTTTATCAGGATTCGGTTGTATAGAATTTGAAAAAATGATCCATGATAAACTCCACGGTTTTTTTGTTGACGTGGAAATTTTCCTTTCCGTCTGAAAACATCGACCGGCCGATCAGGGGCTGGTAGATGGTGGCCATCTCAAATGCGGGAAAGTAAAAGACATTGTCATGGTTTGCGGCAAATTCATCTGCAACCGCCCGGAGGGTTGATTTGGAATTGCAGCTGGCGCTGATCACATCCGCATCCGTGCGGAAGGTCGCCCAGAGATTCACCGGCGATACGGTTACCAGCAACCGGCATCCTGGATTTTCCGCTGCCAAATGAAGATGGATTTTTTCAAGATTTTCAAGATTCTCACCAAACCGGCTGACCCTGAAACGGTATCGGCTCATATCTCCGCCCTCATTTACATAGGGGCCTGAGGGAAGACAGATAACCGATCCGTCAACCTGATCCTCCCATATTTCGGTCAACCCGAGTGTCAGGATCAACAGATCCGCCTTTTTCAGAGCGCGGCGGGAGTGCTCCCGATGGCTTCGGAAATCTGCAGCAGCTGCTTCCGGGCTCTCATATAAGAGGATCCGCCGGTAAGGATCCTGAACCTGGCCGGATTCCGGGGCGGTCCACCATCTCAGATCCGGCTGCCAGTCGGTGAAGGTGTACTCAAAGATCTGGCGCATGGAAAATGTGTTGTAAGATCTTTCCCATGCAGCACTTGCATGCACCGCAGCCGGGTGGTGGGTCTCTTCCGTAATATAGGAATAGGATTCCCTGAGCAGAACCTTCCGGATTTCTCGTGCAAAACAGGATCCCATGGATGCGATGGGGGTTTTCTTCGTGATCTGCAATCCACGGTTTTCCGGGGTGGGAAAGTTTTCGTCCGGCATTGGATTGCGGTAGGAACCGGGCCATACCTGCCAGGTCTCAAATCGATGGATCGGGTGCACTTTTGAACGGGCCATAGGGGTACCTAAATAATTTTGAATTTTGATGAATTCGTAAAAAGCCGAACGCGGTTATCTATAGAGCTCCAGCTTTGTAGATAAGCGTAAAGCCGAATTCATCAAGTGCTCAGTGTTTCGTATTTAGTGTTTAGTGTCAAGTGAGCTAATATTATGGCATTCTGTCATTACATAGAAAAGACCGCACAACAGTAGGGAAATGGGTGATTTGATGACGATGTGCGCTGTTTGAGCCCTTTAGGACATCTTACATCAGCGCCCCCGAACCAATGGTTAACAGGCTCAAACATCGGGTATCGAGAGACGGAATTTTAGCATTTTGACCTGCGCTTTCTTTACGACCCCTTATAAATGAGTTTGTGCGATGGAGTCGCTGAATATTGATTGAGGGGCTGGATGAGAAAAACTCCCCGACCCCTCAATTATTCATTTCCCGACAATATGGATCCGGAATACCAAAATCGAAAATTCTAAAAGCTCCAAACCCTCGGAATCAAAAATGCACCGGCTGCAATGAGCAATAGATTCAACGGAATACCGAGCTTCATATAATCCAGGAACCGATACCCCCCCGGACTATAGACGAGAAGATTTGTCTGGTATCCGATGGGGGAGGCGAAGCAGGCGCTGGCGCCGAAGCATACCGCCATAATAAAGGGTTTGGGATGAACCCCCAGGGTTATCGCCGTTGAGATGGCAACGGGAAGAAGAAGTACGGCCACGGCGTTATTGCTTAGGATCTGGGTGCCGATACTGGTAAACAGGATAAAGCCGGCCAGGACGATTGTGGGATCCGAACCCCTGAAAATGCTCAAAAAGGCTTCTGCATAGATCTGGGTTGCGCCTGTTTTTTCCATGGCAGTCCCCAATGCAATGGTGCCGGCGATGAGCATCAGGACATTTCCGTGAAGCGATCGGTAGCCGTCACGGATCTGGATGCACCCGGACAACACCATCAGAAAGACAGCGGTAAGGGCACAGACCATGATATCTGCCATACCGGTGCTGGCCCCTACAACAAGGCCCCCAAAGATAGTGAGCGCCCAGCGCGCCTTTTTTTTGTGGATAATTTCATGATGGACATCTTCAACAATAATGAAATCTGTTCCGCCCCGGATGCGATCCAGTGCTGCTTCCGGGCACCGGATCAGCAGGATGTCGCCGATTCTCAGGCGGATGCTGTTGATATTCTGTTCGGTATAATGAAGTTGCGTTCTCTTTATGGCAAGGATGTGCATATCCGCATCGCGATAGATCCTTGTCTCCATTAGACGCTCACCCAGCAAAGAGGACTGGGGCGGAATGATCAGTTCGACAATCAGGTGGTCTTCGGGTTTTGATTCGGTTCCGATCCCGGCGGGCAGATTATTCGGCAGCTCCACGTTCGGATTGTTGAAGATAGAGACAAGATCGTTCAGATACCCTTTGACCAGGAGCATATCGTCGGCAGCGATTTTAATGGTGTCTCGATCCGGGTAAAAAATATGAGAATAGCGGATTAGCTCCAGTACTTCGATGGAGGGGTGGGAGGCGTTAAAAACCCTTAACGGGTCTTTGTCGATGTAAAGACTGTTCCGCGGTATTTTGAGTTCAGCGAGATATCGTCGGTGTTCACTGCCGCCGATTTCACAGATGGGGGCAGCATGGTCCGGCATCAATCTGGATGAAAAGAAAAATATCATGCAGAACCCGACAATAGCAATCGGTATGCCCACCGATGAGAGTTCGAACATGCCCAGGCTGCCATAGCCGTACATGGCGCTCAGGTCGCTTACGATAATGTTTGTGGAGGTGCCGATCAGGGTGCAGGTACCGGCGAGTATGGACACATAGGAGACCGGAATCAGGAGTTTTGAGGGGCTGAATCCGTATTCGCAGCTGAGGCTGAGAATGATCGGGATGAACAATACCACCACCGGGGTGTTGTTGATAAATGCCGATGACGCAGCCACCAATAGAAGAATCATCAGCATGGCGATCTTCTGGCTGCCCCTGGAATATTGGATGACCTTCTGTGCAATAAACCCCACAACACCGGTACGGATCATGCCGCGGCTCACCAGAAACATGGCGCCGACGGTAATCACTGCTGGATTTGCAAAACCCCTGACCGCCTCAAGAGGTTCCAGGATGCGGGTGAGCATCAGTACGACAATGATCCCGATGGCTGTAAGATCGACGGGCAGTTTTTCCGTGACCAAAAGAAAGATTGTGATGATCAGCACCCCGGATACAATCCATATCTCCATACGAATTTCCTCTTATGGCATGTTGGCGTTCATTTTAGGTAATATAAACATCCCGCTTACTTTTGGCCAACAGTCCTGCATGAAATAGGGACGAAAAACCTGATAATCTAAAAATTTGGTTGACCCTTTCTATAAAATAAGTTTGAAGTGAGCTAAAGTGTAAAGTGAGCTAAAATTATGGAATTCTGTCAATTTTAAAATGATTATCATCATTAACTTTAGTCATTTCAAATTCCAAGCTTTTTCCGGAGGAGAATATGCTCAAATTCATGATCGTAGCCGATGACCTGAGCGGCGCCTGTGATACCGCTGTTCAGTTTCGTAAGTTCGGCTACCGCACTCTGGTGGTGAATCGGGCCGAAAATTCGGGGTCCATGTTTGACCGGTTTGGGGCCATGGCGGTTACCACCAATTCCCGGGATTTAAGCCCGGATGCTGCACGGCAGGCGGTTGCGTCGGTTTGTCCTCTTCTTAAAGACCTTGAGAAGGTGACGCTTTATAAAAAAATCGACTCAACCTGGCGGGGAAATATCGGCGCCGAACTGGAAGTAATGTTGAGTGCTCTCCAATTGGAATTTGCCGTTATCTGCTCGGCGTTTCCTGAAAACAGGCGATATGGGGTCGGTGGATATCTGCTGGTCGACGGCCGCCTGCTTCACCATACCGCAATGGCAAAAGATCCGGCATCTCCCATCGATGCGGGGTATCTTCCCGATCTGCTGACGAGACAGACTGATCTTCCGGTGTCGCTTTTACCCATAAATCTTATCGAAAGCGGTATTGGTTCGGTTCGGCAATTTATAAAAGAGAAGATAGGGAGCGGGCCCTGTCTTTTCATAGCAGATGCCACTGAACCGGAGCACCTGGACACCATTGCAGCGATCGGATCGAAAGCGTTGCCCCCGTTTATCTTTGCCGGTTCAGCCGGTCTGTCTGCAGCGATTCTCAGGCAGGAGAGACAGACCGAACGGGAAATATCGTCCCCGATTTTATCGGTGGTCGGAAGTGTCCATCCAAAAAGCATCGCTCAGATTGACAAACTCATCGAAACCTATAATATTAGCGAAATCTATATACCCTGGGAGATATTGATCGATTCAAAACCCCAGGCGTTGAAACCGTTTTGCGTCGATGCCGCCGATGTTCTATCCCGGAGACAGGACCTTGTCATCAGAACTAGCCGGGGCGCCGACGATGCGGCAGCGGCTGTCCGTGCAGGGAAAACGGCCGGTAAAAGCGGCGCGGACGTCGCGGGTAAGATCTCCAAAGGCATCCAGCATATTGTCGCTGATATCCTTTCAAGGGCTGCCGTCGGCGGCCTCATGGTTACAGGCGGTACAACGGCGTTGAAGCTGCTTGAGGGATTATCTGGGGAAGGTATCGAAGTGTTTAAGGAGATTGAACCGGGTGTTCCCGTGGGGCGTATCGTGGGTGGAAAATCAGACGGCATGAAGATACTTACGAAAGCCGGGGGCTTTGGCTCCCCGGATGTTTTTTGTACCGGAATAGAGGCATTGAAGAATGAGGAGTAGCAAATGAAAGAAAGACCGATTTTGGGAATGACCATGGGGGATCCTGCGGGTGTGGGCGCTGAAATTATTGTAAAAACACTCGTTGATAAGGCGTTTTACGAGATGGCGCGGCCGATCGTAATCGGTGACGTTGAGCGGATGCGGGACAGCTTGAAGTTTGTTGAAGAAAAGCTGGAAATCAATCCGGTTTCCACCGTGGAGGCGGCCAAATTTATCCATGGAACCATCGATGTGCTGAATATTGAAATTGAAGGGGTGCCGGAGCTACCGTACCGGGAGGTAAACGCCATCGCCGGGAAGGCGTCGGTCAGCTATATTTTTAAATCCATCGATCTTGCCTTGAGCCGCGAGATCGATGCCGTGGTTACCGGACCGATTCACAAGGAGTCCATGCATCTGGCGGGTTATAAACAGTATCCCGGACACACCGAGATATTTGCAGATAAAACAGACACCGAAGACTATGCAATGATGCTCTTTACAGACGGCTATTATGTCATTCATGCCACCACCCATTGCTCATTGCGGCAGGCCTGTGATCGGGCCACAAAGAAACGGGTCAAAAAAGTCATCGAGCTGGCACATGATATGATCAAGACCTACGGTGTTGAAAACGATACCATCGCGGTGGCGGGTCTGAACCCGCATTGCGGGGAAGGGGGGGCTTTCGGAGATGAAGAGATCGATGAAATTATCCCTGCCATCGAAGCGGCTGCAGCAGAAGGTGCCAACGTCATCGGTCCGGTTCCGCCGGATACAATTTTTTTCCGGGCGATACAGGGCCAGTTTAAGGTGATTATCGTCATGTATCACGACCAGGGTCATATTCCGGTAAAGGTCATCAACTTCGATGAAGGGGTCAATGTGACACTCGGGCTTCCGATCATCCGGACCTCGGTGGATCACGGCACTGCATTCGGAAGGGCGGGGAAGGGGTATGCATCGCCGGCCAGCCTCATCGCTGCATACAGACTGGCAGCCGATATGGCGTATAAGAAGCACTATGCTTGATTAAAAATTAAGAATTGTTTTTAGCGGCCAGTGCCAGTCTCAGTGCATTGGCCGCTTTTTCGTGTCCGGGGGCTAAGCGGAGTGCTTCTTTGAAATGGGAGATGGCTTCGTCGATTTTACCCTGAACCGCCAGTGCAATGCCGATATCGTTGTGTGCATCCGGATAATCCGGGTCTATTTGAAGTGCTTTCCTGAAAAGCGAGATGGCCTCGTCCGGTCTGCCCATCCGGACCATGGCAAGGCCGTAATTTTTATAGGCCCTGGAATTTCCCGGCTTCAGCTTTAAAGCCTTTGAATAATGACGGATCGCACCTTCTATATTGCCTTTTTTGGCCAGCGCATTTCCCGAATTTATAAGGGCCGGTCCATACTCCGGATGAATCTGAAGGGATTTAGAGTAATGAAACGCGGCTTCATCCGGCCTTGCCCGTGCCTCAAGCGCAAGGCCGAGATTGTTGTGTGCGACATAGTTTTTTGAGGTTACCGACAGGGCTCGGGAAAACAGGTGAAAACTATCCTTCCAATAGCCTGCCTGAATCCATGTGGTGATTGAAAAGATCACCAGTGCGGCTGCAGCCGTTATGGCCGGCCATTTTTTTTCGATCTTCCGGTTCCGGAAAAACCCTGCTGCGGTCCAGACAATTCCCATAAAAAGACCGATGGCGGGAAGGTATGCATACCGGTCGGCCATTGCCTGGGAACCGACCTGCACCAGGCCGATGACAGGGATTAAGGTTCCGGCATACCAGAGCCACCCGACAAGTGCATAGGGTCTTCGGTTTGCATTTTTGAGCACCCAGAAAGAAATTGCGGAAAGCAGGCATGTGGCCCCCAGTACCTGCCATACGGATATCTCTCCAGGCAGAGGATAAAAGATGGCCAGATTAAACGGCCAGACCATATTTTTGATATATGCTGCATATGAGACGGTGGCATTGGCCACTCTTGCCCAAAGCGGATAGGCTTGAAAGGATGTGACCGCCCCGCCTTTCTGTTGCACCAGGAGAGTGACAGCGCTTGAAAGAGCGGAGAGGAGAAAAAAAGGTATCTTTTCAACAATCAAAGGATACCAAATTCTGTACCGGGGCAACCGGCTGCGTGTACGGCAAAGCGGCCAATAGTCGAGTAAAAGCAATACAAACGGCAGGGTGACGATCATCGGTTTGGCCATAAGACCCAGTGCAAAAAAAGAGATCATTGCAAGATATCTTCCCAGGCAAGGTCGTGCGATGTACCGGATATATCCCAACAGCGTGAGGATCCAGAAGAGGCCGCACAGCAGGTTTTTTCGTTCCGAGACCCAGGCCACAGACTCCACCTGGAGGGGGTGAATCGAAAAGAGTGCGGCAACCAGGGCGCTTGGCCAGAGTTCACCGGTCAATTTTCTCAGAAGCAGAAACAGCAACAGGGCGTTACAGATATGGATAAAGAGGTTGGTTGCGTGGTGCCTGCCAGGATCCAGACCGTAAATGTTGCAGTCGATCATGTGGGATATCCAGGTAACCGGATGCCAGTTGCTCTCATGGCCTGTGGTAAAGGCCCAGACGATATTGTCGATGGTCAAACCATCTACTACCCGGGGGTTTTCATAGATGTACCCGCCGTCGTCGAAATTAACAAATTGATGGCTGCCGACCTGGTGATATACGGCAAGGGTGAGAATGGTCAGAAACAGGCAGATCCAGATTTCGGAACGGACATGATGGAGAGAATTCGAAGATCGCACCTTGAAAATCCCAACTATCCGTCAATGATAATGGCGCCGCCGGAGGTCCGTTTTACACTCGAAATACCCGGATGCTTCTGCTCGATGTCGTCGATAATCGCAGACTGCTGGGCGACCACCTTTTTAAGGTGCTGGCTTTCATTTATGGCCGCGTTGTGCTGAAGCGCCTGGCGGACGGTTATGGCCAGATCGATCATGTTGCAGGGTTTTGTGAAGAAACGGTAGATTTCCCCCTCGTTGATGGCCCGGATGGCGGATTCCAGGTTTGCATGCCCGGTCAAGATCATCCGGATGGTTTTGGGATATTTTTTCCGGACAATGGCAAGAAATTCCGACCCGGACAGACCCGGCATGATTTCATCGGAAATCACGACATCTGCGGGATTTTGGGCGAGCAGGCCCAATGCTTCATTGGCCGAACCCGCGATGCTGACCTCATACGGTTCCCTTGCAAATGCTTCCTTCATCATGTCCCGAAGAGCCATGTCATCGTCTACAATCAGTACCTTATGTTGCATCACAAAAACTCCTTTTCCGCTGCAGTGCAGTGGAAGACTTACGATTACGCATTCATCTATTATTAAAAATTATGCCGGGAGCCTGTGGCGCCCGGAATGCTTTGGCTGATTCGACGCTCTAATTTCAAAGCTGCCTTAATCAGTTGAAACTGATATTGCAAAAGGGGTGCCAAAAATGGGGTGCAGAGAACGCAGGAAACCCCATGCGCTATCCCCCATGCGCTATCCCCTCACCTACGGGCAGTTCAACAATAAAACAGGCCCCCTGCCCGGATTTACTGGCGACATAGATCGTTCCATTATGATCTCTGATAATATCGTAACAGACACTCAAACCCAGACCGGTGCCGGTGCCTTTTTCTTTTGTGGTGAAAAGCGGTTCGAATATTTTCTGAAGATGCTCTTTGGGTATGCCCTTTCCCGAATCCTGAAAAAGAACACGGACGGCGGTGTTATCACTTTCCGTATGGACCGTCAGTTTCCGGGCACCTTCCATCGATTTCATTTCATGGTGGGCATTGGTGATAATGTTTAGAAGTACCTGCTGGATTTCGTAAAAATCAGCCGTTACAGACGGGATGTCCGGAGCGATGTTTTTTAAGACTTCGATTTTATCCACCTTAAAATCATGACGCTTCAGTGCCAGAGTGCTGTTTACGATATCGTTTAGGTTTACCGGCACCTTCTCGGTTGCCTCCTTCCTGGCGAAGGCCAGCAGTTTCTGTACGATATTTTTACATAGATTTGCGCCTTCATTGATGTTTTTCAGATATTCCTGATTTTCTTCCGGTGGAAATTCGTCGATCATCAACAGATCGGAAAAACCGATAACCGAATTCAATGAGTTGTTGAGATCATGGACCACGCCGGCGATCAACTGGCCGATAACGGCGAATTTTTCCGACTGTTTCAGCTGGGCCTGGACAAAATCCAGCTGTTCCTTGGCCTTTCTCGTTACCAGAGACTTGCGCCGGCGTTCCACACCTTCCCGAATGGCTTCACGGTATTTACGGTTATTGAACGGTTTGTCGATATAATCGTAAGCACCGTATTTGAGTGCCTTTCTGGCGGATTCAAGATCCGAGTTCGCCGTCATGATCAACACTTCAACGCTCGGGTCCAGCTCCTTGATATCCTTTAAGGTTTCGATCCCGGTTCGGCCCGGCATGTATAAATCCAAAGAAACCACGTCAAAACCCTTGTCGGCCTGAATCCGCTCCACGGCCAGGTCACCGCTTTTCACCGTGGTGACATCGAATTCGAATCGCAAAATAAATTCGATGGCACGACGGATCTCCCGGTCGTCATCTGCCACGAGAACCCTGGGACGCTCCCGGTTTTCAGGAAGCCGGATCAATGCATCGGCGTCTTTTATGTCTAGGTCTTTGGCGTCAGCTATGTTTATATTTTTGTTCATATAGTTGGTAAATAATTACCTTTACTCCATGGGTTTGACAAACTCACGGATCTGCTCCTTTGGCGGCAAGGGGTACGAGGAAAACTTTTTATCCTCACGGTAAACTTTTTCCTTCTCCTTGAGTTCGACATGCTGCAATTCGTCTTGGAGAATCAGCGGTGTGATCATGACCACCAGTTCGGTTTTCTTGTACTTCGTCCCCGTCCGTCCGAACAACGGTCCCACTGCCGGAAGATTCCCAAGGCAGGGAAGTCCTTCCCGTGCTTTCTCATCTTTATTCTTAATCAGCCCCCCGATAAAGACCGTTTCTCCGCTTTTTGCCAGCAACCAGGTGGCGACATTCGTGGAGGTGACCACCGGTATACCGCCGGTCTCAATGGTTGCGTCCTGTATGCTCGGCAACACGTTGAGCAAGACTCTGCCGTCATCGTATATATACGGGGTGATCTCCAGTATGGTGCCGGTGTCGATAAATTCGATGGTTTCGGTGGCCACCCCAAGATTGGTGGTGGTGACCCGGTACCCCTGTTGGCCGCCGACCTGTACTTTCGCTACTTTTCCATGAACCGCCAGAACTTTCGGTGTGGAAAGCGTGTTCACCTTTGTCTTTGTTTGCAATGCGTCCAAAGCGACTGAAAATTGATAATTTGTGCCGATGGCGGTGATCAGATTTGCGAAAACACCGATAGAACTTCCTCCGGGCAGGGGAGAAACCGCCTCCGTCGTGGGCAATGTGGCCTTACTGAAACCCTGGGTGCCGAGGTTGAATTCACCTAGAACTTTTGCCCAGTCCACGCCGAAGGTCATATCATCGGTTAGCGATATTTCCAGTATTTTGGCCTCTATCAACACCTGTTTCGGCCTCCGGTCCCAGTGGCCGAGAATGGTTTCGATTTTCTTTATATTGTTTCTTGTATCTTCTACGAGTAAAGTTTGACTCGCTTTATGGGCCTGGATGCTTCCCATATTCGGAAGCGCCTTTAAAATACTCTCCATTTCCCCGGTTTCAGCATATTGGAGCCGAAAGACTTTCATTTCGTGTTCTTCCGCCTGGGGGGCACGCACTGTATCGGATTTGTAAAAATAGTAGAGGTCGTCCTTTAGCCGGTACTCGAATCCCCCTGCAAGTGCAATGGCGTTTAGCGCTTCATCCAGCGTGACCTGATACAGATGAACCGAAACCTTACCGCTGACATTCTGAGCGGTTGCGAAATTGATCTCCCTTTCCATGGCCAGGGCCGAGAGTATCTCCTGGATATCGCTCTGGAAAAAATTCAATGTCAGCAGGCCGTTTGATTTGACGACATCCTGGGTGGCCACCTTTTTATCGACGGTTTCCGGTTTCGACGCTGTCTCTGTGGTGGCGGATGCCTCAGGATCGGCAGGTTTCACAGGGCGGGTCTTTTTGATGGGTTTTTTCTCCGACGCCACGGACTCGGGTGCAGGTTTTATGACCGGTCGGTTTTTTTCCTTATCAGATGTTTGCACTTCTGGATAGAGCCGGATGATCCACTTGTCACGATTTTTATTCCGATAGTTGTCTAGTCTTGAAAAATTCCCGGGAATACCGATTCGAGCCGTCAGATATCCTTTACCCGGTTCGAGAGCGATCCATGAGTCAAGCTCCCTGTATTCCCGGCGGGAACCGAGTTCTGTCGCCACCCCGTCGAACCGGATGGTTATCTCGTTGCCCTGGATCTGCGGCTGTTGGGGGGGGATCTCTTTGTCGAACATGAAAATAAACGCGGTGTAGCCTTTCCCTTCCACGCTTCGGACCCGTTTGAGATGTATCGATTCGTCCAGGGGCGCCTGCGCCTGGCATACGGTGTCAGACGCCGCAATGCAGCTGAACAGGATCAGAATAAATAGAACCAATGGTCTCACAGGGTTTTTCCTTGCATGGGAAGGTGATTTTTGCTCATGTATGGATTCAGTTGCTGCCATTTTTTAAGACCTCGAGAACGATTTCATGCGTTCCGGAACTCAGCAATACTTCGTCTTTGTCAATGCGAACTACCCGGTATTCTCCCACCTGATCACCGACGTGAACAAACCGGCCGTTGATGATTGCAATGGGTTTTTCCCCCCCCACAATGGTACCCTTTAGAGACGTCGGCGGCGGGGGCGGGGGCGGTTTTTCTTCCGGTGCTTCAACGGGTTCAGGTGCTTTGGGTTCGACAAAAATATCCCGAACCATGGAAGACATGACCGTGAATTTATTACGACTTTTCTTTGCTTTTCCTTTTTTCTTCGGCGCATCTGCTTTTACGACGGGAATCTGGACCGGTGCTGCTGCCGGGGCCGAAATCTTAGGCGCAGATGCCGTTGCATTTGCAGTGCCTTTTGTTTTCGGGCGAATGATCCGGAAATATGCGCTGATCAACAACACCACTGCAAGTCCCAGGGTAATGTAGAGTTTTATCTGTTCCTTTTTTTTATCCGCCATGGGCGCGATCCTTATTTACCGGCTGAAAATACTGGTCAGCAATTCAACACGGCATCGATTATCCGAATTCGATTTTGCAATGGTGATCTTCTCCATCACCACTGTCCGTCCGGTTGTCTCAAGGGTGTGAATCAGATTAAAAATATTTACAAAAGTTCCGTTGAACAACATTTGGACCGGTATCCTTGTGAGGGTTTTTTCAGGGACACCGGAGCGCGGCTGTACGCTGATAAGGGAGACATCTCTCTGCCGCATCATGCTGTCGAGTTGATCCATAAATTCTCCGAATTCGAGTGTTTCGGGTATTTTTTTGTTAAATTGCGCCAGGGCCTTCTTTTTTTCATCCAGAGCCGTTTCAAGCTGCTCGGCATTTTGCTCCGTGATCTTAAGCGCTTTCAAGCCTTGGGAAATCTGTCTGTCTTCCCGGGCGACCCGGTTTTTCCCTTCCGCGGTCATGCGAAATACCAGCGCCGCAGATATTAGAGTGATAAAGGCAATGGCCATCAGACAGATGCGGTCTGTTTTTTCAAGACTCATATTAAACATTCGTCAACCCTGTAAAATCGTACATTCAATTTCAAACTCGATTCGTGAATGCGGCGCTGTTTCCGTTGTTGTTGAATTTTGAACCGGGGATTCTTTTGCATATTTCAAAACAGCGCTGTCGAGCTCCGGGTCACTTGAGAGCCGGTTTAAGAAATTACCCAGTGCCCCGTTTGATGCGGCATATCCAACGACACGAAGTTGAACGGATTCGGCCGGATCGCTTTGGCGATGGATTTTTAACGTTTGAAGCCACGTCAATCCGTTCATGGTTCCCATCAGTTTGTAAAGTATCTCGGAATAGACCGCCGGCTTGAGCACTGTTTTAAGGTCGGCCTCCTGCTTTTCGAGCGAATTTAATTCCTGCTGAATCTGTTTGATCCGTGCCGTTTGCAGATTAAGGCGTTTGTTTATATCTGCAATATATAAGGTGGCCCTTTTCTGCGCAGATGCCACACCGGTTTTGTACACAAAAAAGCCAAAGACCGGCGTCAGCAATACCCCCAGGCAGACCGACCAGAGAACCAGGTGGCGCCGGATCACCTTCCGATCCAGGATGTTTGAAGGTATTAAGTTTATATCCCTTAAAGCCATTTTATCTTCCGCATTGCCAGTCCCAGTGAGAGGGAGAATTTCTCTTTGTCCATGGAACCGGATAAAAGCGCACCGTTTGTGTCGGGCAAGTTTTCCGTCGGGTCCACGGACCGGGTCGGCAGGGCCAGTCTTTTTTCGATGTACGCATCGAGACTATGAATAAGGCTACTCCGGCCGTATAGGTACAGGCCTTCAAAATGTGCATTTACCTCTTCGGATCGAATATAGGCGATGAGGCGGTGGAGTTCATCTGCAAGTGTCTCTACATAGGGGGAGATGATCTGATTCAGTATCTGGTAGATGGCATCATCGGCCGCCGGTTCGGACCCGGCAGCCGATTCCGGTCTGGATGCGCCGGAAAGCCCGAAGTTTTTCAAAAGAAGGCGTGCCTTGTGCCGGTCGTTTTTCAACTCCATCTGGCTCTGGATTTTTGTCACAAGCCCGTTGATACCCCAGGGGATGACCCGTTCTCCCATAATGCCGTCGTTCTGAATTGCGGCTGCAAGGGTCTGTTCCGGACCGATATGACATAAAATTACCGGTTTTTCCGGGTTTTCAAAGAGATAATTGTGTAATCGGTAGAGAGATGATACCGGAAAATCGACCGTTTCGAGGCTCAGGCCCGCTTTTTTGAGAACCTGCGCATAGTGTTGAATATCACCGGTTCGCGCTGCGATTACCGTGGCCTTGTAGGTTTTTTCCGGATCCGAAGAAAGCTCCATGATGGAGGGGTAGTCGATAACCGCCTCTTCCAGAGGAAACGGAAGGTATTCACGGGTTTCCCGGACAATGGCATCTTCTAATGTCTCGGTGCCTTCGATCTTTAGGCGCAGGGGGAAGCTGAGAACTTTTTGCGGCGGCAGATGGACGGTTACCTGTTTTCCTTTAAAATCTTTGTTTTTTGCGATGGCCCGCAACGCGGGGACAAGGGTTTCAGGCGCCTCGTCCAGAGCCTCCGGGGATGTTTCCAGCTGCTGGTAGTGCATCCCCCGTATGGAAAGATGTTTTTTTGTCTCCTTGAACTGGACCGCACAGAGGGCGGTTTCTGTAAAATCGATGGCGATGGGATATCGGTATTTTGAATTAAACATCTTGTCGATTACTCTTTAGCCTTCTGAAGGCAATAATAAATCAGTCCGTGTCAAAATTATGATTCTTTTGTCAAAAAGCGCCTTGAACAGCAGCGGAAACAATTTTTTGAAATACTGTTCATCAGGGCCTGGGTAAAAAAAATGTTTTAAAAACAGCCCTTTAAATATGACATGGGGCCCGGATTTTATCTTTTATCTATTGATAATCGGAATTATTTGCAAGGCGCGTGCCATGCACCTGTGATGTGATGCCGGAGGGTTCAATATCGTGAGATGTCTGAAGAAATGATCCATTCTGAAAAGGGGGTCTGGGGAGCCTTTATCAACAGGCATTAGAAGTCTTTTTCATGATTATGGAGGCAGGTCCGCCTGATACTGTTCCTTACAGGCTGGATATTTGATACTCGATGCCCGATAACGGGTATGTCCCAATTAAAACGGCATCCTGAGGTAGTAAGACCTCGGGATGCCGCATGGCGTCTAACAGGAGAAACCGTGTATGCTAAATTTTTACCAGGCAGACAAGTATTGCGCCCTACAATGAGTCGTGATCGCCGTCATCTGAGAGCAATACACCGGTTTTCGTATAAAACTTCCAGGCCTTCTTGGTCCCCGAACTGGCCTTTGCGCCGATGTCGTTTGTGGCGCTGTCGCAGACCACTTCAGTCTCGTCATTGTACGGGTTTTGCGGCATCCCCTGTTTTAGATAGGGCCCGTATTTAAACACGCTCGTATCCTTTGAAGTGGCTGTCTGACCGTCCTCATCGGTATACATGGTCAACTGTGCAATAAATGCCACAGCGGCGTCTGCCGGCGCACCCGCGCCGTCCGTTGCATCGATTGCTCCGGGGAACTCGTTGCTGTGTTGATAGTAGTAAAGCTCCACAGCACCGCGGATGTTGTTTAAACTGGTTTTGAGCGTATTCAGCTTCGCGTCATCGGTGGATACGCTGACCTGGGGGATGATGATGGTGGCCAGGATTCCCAATAGAATGACCACGATCAGGATTTCGATCAGTGTGAAACCCGCCTGGTTTTCAATCCTCAAGTTATTTGCACGATGCCTGGTTTTCATGGTTCCTCCATAATGATGATTTGTTTTGTCATCCTATATTTGTATATCGGATTTATTTAAATAACCTTTAATAAAAGCGCATTCGATTTGCGCATAAATTTAACTGTAAAACTACTATGTTAGAAATTGGTCCTATAAATTTTTTCTAAAAAACACTACTGAACCACATGGGCCAGCTTGAACATGGGCAAAATGACCGAAGATACGATGAGCCCGATCACAGCCCCCATGACAATCAGCGCGATGGGTTCGATCAATGACGCCAGCCCTTTAAGTTCCCGGTCGACTTCGTCATCATAAAATTTCGCCAGCCGCAGCATGACACGGGAAAGATTTCCGGATTCTTCGCCCGTGGCCACCATCTGTTTTACCGATTCGAGTGTATAGGGATAGTCGGCAAAGGGGCGCGAAAACCTGCCGCCGTCCCGGACATGCGTCATAATTTTTTCAATAAATTGGCTGAAATAACGGTTTGTAAATGTCCCCTGGGTTACCTGAAGCGCATCTAAGAGCGGAACGTGACTTTCCATAAGGCTCCCGAGGGTCCGGAGGAGTTGACAGGTATAGATCTTGTTCGCCATTCTCCCAACAACCGGAGTGCTGACGGTCAGCCAGTCGATAACCGCAGCGCCAACCCTGCTTTTTACAAACAGATAGCTGCCCAGTGCAATACCGAACGCCCCGGTTGCATATGCATACCAGTAGGCCTGAAGGGTCCGGCTCAGCACCATCAGGATCCGTGTGGTCACCGGCAAAATGCTCTCCTTGCCGGCAAAGAAGGTCATAAACTTGGGCAGGACACCGACTAGTACAAAGATAATAACCAGTGTCGCCATGGAGCACAGGACCACCGGATAGGTCATGGCCGCTTTTATCTGGGCCTTAAGCGCCTGGCTTTTTTCTTCCATTTCAACGAGCCGGTCGAGGATCTCCTTTAACAACCCCACGGTTTCGCCCGCCTTTATCATGCTGCTGAACACCTTGCTGAAGACCCGGGGATGTTTCCGCATGGCGTCCGAGAGCTGCCGGCCGTCTTCTACTTCCAGAAGCATTTCAAGTAAAATCTCTTTAAATGCAGGGTTGCTTGTCTGGCTGGATACCGCTTCTAATGCCCGATTGATGGGGGTGTCGATTTCAAGCATGAGGGAGAGTTGTGATGAAAAAAACAGCAATTCCTTTGAGCTGACGGGTCTGCCCAGCTGGATGGAAAACCCGCCGTCGGATTTATGCTCGGCTTTTTTGGGTTTCTCCGATGCCGACGGCGCCGCCTGGGCGGTTATATGATTGATGCCGATAGCCATAGTTACAGTTTCTATTTGTCAAAAAAATGACAAGAATCGGTCTGACCTGTCGAAATACCGCTGCGCTTCAGTGTTCAGTGCGTCAATAATTTAAATAGAGCAAATCTCGTGCCAGTAAGATCTATACCCCGAGTCGCGACACCCGCTTGACCTCTTCAATCGTGGTAATGCCATCCAGCGCCTTCCGGTAGCCCGAATCCTGGAGGGTATGGTATCCCTTTTCTTCGAGGTAATCGCCGAGGGCGTTCACGGTGGGGTCTTTCAGCATCAGGCGCTGCAGACCGGAATCGATCTCGAGCAGTTCAATCACCGCCACACGTCCCTTGTATCCGGAATCGTAACAACTCCCACAGCCCTTGCCCCTGGACAACCGTGTGGTGTTGTCGTCTTTCTTCCCGAGATCATCCAGCACTTCCTTGGGCGGGTAATATTCGGTTTTGCATTCCGGACAGATGGTTCTTATGAGTCGTTGGGCCACGCAGGCCATCAGGGAAGAAGAGAGAAGATAGGGTTCGATACCCATTTCCAGCATCCGGGTAATGGTGCTGGGGCTGTCGTTTGTATGCAGCGTCGAAAGCACCAGGTGGCCGGTGAGGGACGCCTGAATGGCGATTTCGGCGGTCTCCTTGTCCCGGATTTCACCCACCAGGACAATGTCCGGGTCCTGGCGGAGGGCATGCTTTAAAAATTTTGCAAAGGTAAGACCGATGGCTTCTTTTACCTGGTTCTGGTTGATGTTTTCCAACTGATATTCCACCGGATCTTCGATGGTGATAATGTTTTTATCACTGGTATTGAGCATGTTGATGGCCGAGTAGAGCGTGGTGGTTTTTCCGCTTCCGGTGGGTCCGCAGACAAGGATGAGGCCGTGGGGTCTGCGGAGCAGGCCCTTTAACTGATCCAGTATGTCCTCATCAAATCCCAATTTGTTGATGTCAAGTACCGCGCGGCTTTTATCCAGAATTCTAAGTACCAGTTTTTCACCGTGTATTCCCGGCATGGAAGAGAATCTGAGATCCACGGTGCGGCCGTCCACATGGACCTGGATGCGGCCGTCCTGGGGGATTCGGCGTTCGGCAATATCCAGGTTGGCCATGATTTTAAGCCGGGATACCACCAGCGGCTGCATTTCGACTTTTGGAGACATCAGCTCATAGAGCACCCCGTCGATCCGGACGCGGATTCGAAAACGACTCGGTTGCGGTTCGATGTGGATGTCGCTGGCCCCGTCCCGTATGGCTTTGAGCAGGATCATGTTCGTGAGATTGATAACCGGGCTGCCCTCTGCCATCTCCGCCAGCTCACTGACCTCCCGTTCCGCTCCGGACTGGATGACTTCTACTCCGGAGTCATCGATGCTGTTCATGATCTCATCGATGTTCATTTCATCCTGGTAGTAGGTGTCGATGGCTTCAGAAATATCAGCCTCACGGCATAGAACCGGTTGAATCTCGCAGCCTGTTATCTTTGAGACTTCGTCAAAGGCAAAGATCCCGTTGGGGTCGCTTGATGCAAGCGTCAGGACATTATTGACCCGGAACATCGGGATGACTTTAAACAGAGAGGCCTTGTCTTTGGGTAAAACCTGGACAATCTGGGGATCGATCAGGCCCTTTCGGAGCCAGATGTGCGGTATCCCGAGCTGCTCTCCCAGGGTGAGCTGGAGGTCTTCGTCGGTAATATATTCTTCTTCTACAAAGATCCGGCCCAGAGGTTTTCCCGTGGTTTTTTGCAGCTTAAGGCAGTGTTCGAGCTGCTCCTGGGTAAGGAGATTCTTGGAGATGAGGATCTCTCCGAGACGCATTCTTTTTCCAGCGTAGTTTCTGTTTACTGCCATTTCCGGATGGCTCCGTGGATGTCTTTGTAAATATGCAGTGCATTGATCAACCGGGTGGCGATCAAAATGTCTTTGCACACATCGTTTAATGCGATCAGCCGGAGGGCACCTCCGCGGTTTTTCAACTCCTCATGCATCCGGACGACAAGTTCGAGCGCTTTACTGTCTAAAAATGTAAGGGCCTGGCAATCCAGGATAATGTCGGTCTTGCCGTTATTGACGGCTTCTTCGTAGGCGGTTTCGATCTCTTCACAGTTCCGGTGGGTGACGGCATCTTTGAGCGGCAGAATCGTCCGGATGCTGGCACCGGCGGCCCCGTATTTGGCCGGATTTATTTCAACGATATTTGTTGCCATTTTCCACAGGCTCCTGGGGATTGTCATCATTTTGATGCACGGTGCGAAAGAGGGCCAAAAGACCGGGATCCAACTGGCTGCCCGATACCTTCGCCATTTTTTCAAAAGCGACTTCGGTGCTGATCCCGGGACGATAGGCCCGGTCCGAGGTGAGTGCATCGAAGGTGTCTACCACTGAAATAATCCGTGCAATCAGGGGGGTTTCGTGGCCTTTTAAACCTTTTGGATAGCCTTTCCCGTCATATCTTTCATGGTGATAGAGAATGCCCGGAAGGGAGCCGGAAATCTGCTCGATGGGTTTTAAGATATCATAACCCTTCTGAGAATGGCTTTTGATCAGACCGTATTCCTCTTCGTCCAGGCCTTCGGGTTTGTTGAGAATGATCTCGGGGATCCCGATCTTTCCGACATCGTGCAGAATTGAAGCCCAGTGCAGGAATCCTCTTTCCTCTTTTTCCATATCCATATGATCGGCCAGAATCATGCAGTAGCGGTTGACTCTCTCGGAGTGTCCACGGGTGTAGTAATCTTTTGCCTCGATGGCATGCACCAGCGATTTGACCACATTGATAACGAACCGCTCCATTTCCTGGTAGAGATCCGAATTGGCAATGACCACGGTGATCTGTTCCGCCACTGAACCGAGCAGGCTGAGTTCGCTTTGCCGGAAGATCTCTTTCATGTTGAATGAAACCATTCCCAGCCAGCCGAACAACTTATTGTTGTGGCGCATGGGAACCGCAAGAAACCGGAAACGATCCGGGTGCAAGGCGCTGTAGTCGGGGTGATCTCCGGAATCATTGATGATATAGTAAGGATCCTTTGATAAGCCCACAGGCGGGGGGATGTTTTTTAAAAGGCTTTTGATCATATGGCCCGGGGAGTCGATTTTTTCAGCAAGATCCGGATGTTCGATGAAAATATCGTATTCCGGACGATCCGGTAGACTGGCAAAGGCCAGGTCCACCCGCATGGTTTCAAAAATGTCCTGGAGGATGTCTTTGAGTCGGCTGCCGGAGAATCGGATCGCTCTCATTTCACCGGCAATCCGCGCATGTAGATTTAGATCTTCAAAGCTCTGGCAAAGTTTTTCAGTCAGTATTTCGGTCTCTTTCTGGAGGCTCAAACGCTGCTCTATAAGACCGGCCGTTTCATTCAGAAATGTTTTCACATCCGATTCGTTTTTTTGGCCGCAGGGAACGTAAGCCGCCAGTGAACCCATGGTGCCGTCATCGGATTTAAGAGGCATCCGATAGTCGGCTTTTCCATCATCATCGGAGCCGTTTCCGATTTCAAACCGGAAACCCGTTACCCGTGATACGCTCTCTAAAAAATCATTGACTGAGTTTAGGGCATTCATGATTCCTCACCAAAATACTGGTCGATTTGTTCCAACAGCCTGGAAGGACTGAACGGTTTCTGCATCAATTGAGTTTCCTGCAACGCCTTTATCCATTTTTGCTCACCGGGTGATATGCGGGCGGTTAAAACAATGGTAAGGAAACGCCTTTCTGCCTTTAACGGATCGCTTCGCTCACAGAGGGTTTTTCCATCCATCCCCGGCATATTGATATCTGTAACCACCGCATCGGGTTTTTCCGAATATATCTTTTCAAGCCCCTCTTCGCCGTTTGACGCGGTCACCACCCGGTAACCATGGTTTTTCATCTTCAACTCTACAACGCGTCGAATTGAGACGTCATCATCGACAATGAGGATTTTAGGCCTGGTTTCCAAGATAGTATTCCTCCCGGGGAAGTCTGATCGTAAAACGGGTTCCGTTGCCCAGTTCGCTCTGAGCTTCGATTTTACCTCCGTGAAGCTGTATGATCTCGGACGTCATTGCAAGACCCAGGCCACTCCCTTTTTCATCGAGGATGCTCGGGTTTTTTGAGCGGAAGAATTTATCAAAAATTTGGGGAAGCTCTTCTCCGGAAATACCGTATCCGGTATCGCTGACTTCCCAGATAATTTCGTTATCGGCCTGGGACAGGGAAAATTTTATCTGACCGCCCGAGGGAGTGTACTTAATGGCATTGCCAAGCAGGTTGATGATGGCTGTTTTCAAAAGCTCCTTGTCTCCCATGAGGGTGGGATAATTGTCCGGCAGATTTTTTATAAGCGTTATCTGTTTTTCCTCGGCTGCCTTTTCCACCGCCGTCACACAATCCGAGACCAGCCAATCGGTTTTTACCAGCCCGGAATCGAGTGTCAGACCGCCCATTTCTATTTTGGACATGTTGAGCAGGTTCTGAATAAAGCTGCTCAACCGGCTCACCTCCTGACTGATGGTGTTGTAGAATTCCTTCTGCAGCTCCCGGTCGCTCACCTCGTCATCGATGAGCATCTCGGTATAGGAGTTTATCGTGGTCAGGGGGGTTAGAAACTCATGGGCGACATTGGCGATAAATTCGTGCTGGGTCTTTTCGGTGTTTTTCTGCTCGGTAATGTTTTCAATGGAAATCATTTTGTTTACTACCGAACCGTCATTGTCTTTGAGATAGGACAGGGAAACCCTGAAAACTTCACCCGGGGCATGAGCCGGCAGTTCTGCTTCCATATGGCCGATATTGGCAGTGGCCTTGGCGGATTCATGGTGGGCCATGAAGCTATGCACGGTATTTTCCTGGAGGATCTCAACCAGCGCACGGTTTAACAGGCCCTCCTTTTTGGTCTTTAAAAGGTGTGCCATGTAGGCGTTTATGAAACTGACATTGTCCTGGATGTCGGTGATGATAATACCGAAATTTATCGAATCGATAATTTTGGATATCTGATTCCGTTCAAACGTCGCAACACCGAGTCGGCCGGCAATGACAGCGTTTTCCGACTCGGTTCTATTCAGCGTCTCTTTGATTTGAAAAAAAGACTTTTCAAGATCCTGTACGAGTTGCAAAAAACCGGTGTTTTTCCCCACGCCTCCCAACGCTGTCGGAACGGTATCTGAATCGATGCCGAGCCCGTTGTAAAGATTCTTTAGCGGCTTTAAAGCCGCTGCCATGCCGTAGTAGACAAAGGTTCCGGTGGCAAAGATAAAAAAGCCGATCATTGCCAGCAGGCTGATACGGTCCGGAGAGGTAAAATTAATGATGGGGGCCTTGAAGCCGAGTCGAACGATGCCGGTCTTCTGCCCGCTGTTGATGATCGGTTTTGCAAACTCATAGATCGGATATTTTAAACCGTTTACCGTATATGACTGAGTCGACAGTCCCATGGCGTGGAGGGATTTTAATTTTATATCTTTCGGAATGACAGCTGCAAGCCCCTGGGGTGCGAGTACCAGCAACGACTCCCCTTCTTTGTCGTGGATGAGACAATAGAGGAGTCTGTCGTTAACGAGGTACTCTTTAAAGGTTCTCAGAAAAACTTTCCGGTTTTCTCCGGTGAAATCTTTCAGGGGATGAAGCGCAATCAGGCTTGTGAGATAGTTCCCCTTGCTCATGATATCCTGGGTCTCGTATTTTTCTTCATTCCGGATTAGAAACTGCATGACGGCAAGCGTACCGAGTATGGAGAAAGTGATCAGGGCGATGCCGACCCATCGGATACGCATGGGGTTGATTAATTTTGGAATCAAAATTCGCCTCCTTGTGGACGAAAAGGGTTGTCGCGATTTTTATTTTACGGAATGGCGGATCCGGCTTTTAATCGAATCCACCATCAACCCTGTAATCGGATTGCTTTGGAAAAAGCTTTAGATAATAGAGAAGGGTTCAGGGTTCAGGGTTCAGGGTTCAGAGTTCGGGGTTCAGGGTTCAGGGTTCAGCGTCGGCTTGGGACCCAAGGGGCCATTTTGATCGAAAGAAGAAACTTTAAGCTTCTTACATTTGTTTTTTATTCGATGCTGGAATAAATGGGTATCCCTTTGATACGTGGTGTTTGAGGTTTTTCAACCCGGAACGTTGACAGTCTCGTAGAAAGTCGTCTCCCCGGTGAAAATTGGGGTCCAGAAGGGTTTTAACTGTCCGTTTTTACTGGATTCCGGCTTTCGCCGGAATGACGGAAAGAGGGTGTCTTCGACTTTTTACGAATCCATCAACGTTGAACCCTGAACCGCGCAAACAATATTTTGTGTCTTATTTGTCTTGACAACTTAACAGATACCAGGTAGGTTGGGCTTCAGTAATAATTTGAACCCTGAACCCTGAACCCTGAACCCTGAATCCTGAATATATGCCGACATTGAATTCGCGATCCCCGATTCCGCTCTACCGGCAGTTGGCCGATCTTCTGCTGGCAAGGATCCGATCGGGTGAATATTCCAACGGGGCACGGATTCCATCTGAGCACGCCTTGGCAGAGACGTTCGCCATCGGAAGACCCACTGCAAGGCAGGCAACCGATCAGTTGGTTCAAAGCGGGATTCTTGTGCGCAGACGAGGCTCCGGAACCTTTGTGCAGTCCGAACAGAAAGAGGTGGATCTTTTCTCCTTTGCCGGCACCATGGCCTCTTTCCGCAGCCGGGGGCTTGTCATCTCGGCGCACATCCATGAACCGACGCGTCTCAAGGAGATCGAACAGGATTCTGAAAATCCTTTTTCAATGAAACCGGCGTTCTTTTTTTCACGGATCAGCACCGAGGAGAACGTCCCGGTCTTGATGGAGGAGATGTATCTGGATCCGATTCTGTTTCCCGGCATCGACCGGGTGGAGATGGCCGGGAGGTCTCTCTCGCAGATTGTCGACGAACAGTATTACATGCGGCCCGTGGGCGGGAAACAGACATTCCGGATCGGTTATGCACACGGGGCGCGTGCATCCTGCCTGGGTGTCGATCCCGATACACCGATTTTACTGGTCAAGCGGTACCTGGATTTTGAGCAGGCGGAAAGCGCTGTCTTCTCGGAATTGTATTGCCGTACCGATCGATTTGTTTTTTCTCAAATCCTGGGAGGAGGATGATATGCAGCATCGTGGTTATTATGAACAGTTCGGAGGCGCCTATCTTCCTGAAATTCTTGTGGCGACATTCGATGAACTGGAAAACGCCTTTAATTCGGTAAAAGATGATCTTGCCTTCTGGAAGGAATATGCAGACATCATGTCAACCTATTCCTGCCGGCCGACCCCCCTGACCCTGGCAGATAATTTGACCCGACATTTCGGTGGGGCACGGATCTATATCAAACGGGAGGATTTGAACCACACCGGCGCCCACAAGGCGAACAATGTGATGGGGCAGGGGTTGTTGGTGAAACGGATGGGGAAAAAGCGGGTCATCGCCGAGACCGGGGCCGGTCAACACGGTGTTGCCACCGCGACCATGGCCGCAAAGTTCGGGTTTGCCTGTACCATCTATATGGGTGAGATCGATGTGGAAAGGCAGCGGCCCAATGTTTTTTGGATGGAGCGCCTCGGGGCCGAGGTGATTCCGGTTCGAGAGGGCAGCCGGATATTAAAAGATGCCATCAATGAAGCCTTTCGGGACTGGGTCAGCCATATGGACACCACCCACTATGTGCTGGGAACGGCATGTGGGCCCCATCCGTTTCCGGAGATGGTGACCTGTTTTCAGTCTGTCATCGGAAAGGAGATTAAAAAACAGGTGCTCGAAAGAGAAGGCCGGCTGCCGAAACGCCTCTATGCGTGTGTGGGGGGGGGGTCGAATGCCATGGGCATGTTTAACGATTTTCTGGAGGATCCGGTGGATCTGGTGGGGGTTGAAGCGGCCGGCAGGGGGCTTGAGACCGGCCGGCATGCCACACGACTGTCAAGTGGCGATGCCCGCATCGGGGTTGCCCAGGGATACAAAACTTATTTTCTCCAGGACGGGGACGGGCAGATGCGGGAGACCCACAGTGTTGCCGCCGGGCTTGATTATGTGGGTGTTTCTCCCATCCTGGCCCATCTGAAAGAGACCGGAAGGGTCCGGTTTGAGGCCGCCACCGATCAGGAGGTGATCGACGCCTTGTCCCTGACCATCCGGAAAGAGGGGGTGATACCGGCCCTTGAATCGGCCCACGCATTTGTTCAGGCCTTTAAGGAGGCCGGGGATCTTCCGGTGACGGAATCTGTTGTGATCAACCAGTCCGGAAGAGGCGACAAAGACATTTTCACAGTGGCAGATGCCTTTGAGGATCCGGAATGGCGAAAATTTATTATCAAGAAAGCAGAGGGATATAAGCACAATAGTGTTTAGTGTTTGGTGTTTTTTTGATGAGCGCCGCTATATCACAAAAAATTACCCAAAATTTGAAGTGTGAAGTGAGCTAAAGTGAGCTCAAATTGAGGCAGCGCTTTCAGCGCGATCATTATGAAATTGATAGTATTCCTTAATTTTAGGCACTTCAAATTTTAGGCACTTTACACTTACCGCTTAGGCACTTTACACTTACCGCTTAGGCACTTTAAATTTTACATTTTTGACCGGGGAGATACGACATGCTTGAAACATATCTCAACAATCGGCGTAAGGAAAAGGATATCCTCTTGATGACCCACATCGTGCTGGGCTATCCATCCTTTGAAGACTCTTATAAAATTATAGAGGCCATGGTAGCGGCGGGTGTGGACCTGATGGAGCTTCAAATCCCGTTTTCAGAGCCCATCGCAGACGGCCCGGTGATTCTTCATGCCAATCAGAGATCCCTGGCAGCCGGAACAACGGTTCAGGCGTGCATCGATTTTGCCGAAACCGTATCCCGCTCATTCGATATTCCGTTTCTTTTTATGACTTACTACAATATCCTTTTCCAGTACGGCCTGGATCGGTTTGCAGACGCAATGACCAAAGCGGGTCTTAAGGGTGCCATTGTGCCGGATCTGCCGCCTGAAGAAGGGGGGGATTATTTTGCGGCCATGGAACGTCGGAAACTGGCGCCGATTCTTATATTTTCACCCACCACCCCTCTGAATCGGATGAAATATCTGGGCAACCTGGGCAAGGGCTTTATCTATTGTCTGGCCCGGAAAGGGGTCACCGGTGCGGATACGAAATTTTCCAGACAACTGAACACCTATTTGACCCTCTGCCGCCAGGCCACCGGCCTTCCCCTGGCCCTGGGGTTCGGGGTCAAAGATAAGGCGGATGTGGGGTATCTGAAGGGAAAGGTCGATATTGCCGTGGTGGGTTCTGAAACCATCCGTGTGATGGATCAAGAGGGAGTGCACGCGGTGGGCAGGTTTATTGAAAGCCTAAGATAGTATCCATTCAATAAACCTTCCGGAATGATTTACTGATTTTGCATTGATCGACTGCACTGAAAAATGATTTTATTTTTTCAGCATCTTTTTTCCCGGGACCCGATTCTACACCGGAGCTGACATCGACCACATCCGGCAGCGCAGCCCCGATGGCATCGCCGATATTCTCTGCCGAAAGTCCTCCTGCAAGAACCAGTGGGTATTTACTGCCGAAATGCTTAACGGATGACCAGTTCCAGCCGAGGGCATTTCCCCCGGGCAGGGGACCGCCGGCGCACTCAACCAGAAAGGCATCTGCATCATATCGGGGTGCGGCAGAAAGGGGCGGGGTACCGTCGATAAAGAGCGCTTTTATTACCACCAGGCCTTCCTGCCTCAGACGCCGGGTCAAGTCCGGGGATTCCCGGCCGTGGAGCTGAACCGCCCCCAGACCGCAATGAACCGCTTTTTTCATGATATTTTCAAACCCGGCATTTACAAATACACCGGTGGTCTTTACCCGGCTCGGGAGTGCTTTGACGATATCCCGTGCGCTGTCTTCGCTGAGATGCCGGGGGCTCTTCGGGTAAAAGATACAGCCGATGGCGTCTGCTCCCAGTTCGGCACATAGGACGGCGTGTTCGATCTGTGTTATCCCGCAGATTTTTACCTGGGGCCCGTTCCGTTGATTACGCGGATCTGAATCTGATTCCAATTTGTTCCTCTCATAGAGAGAGAAGTAACGTCTCTCTCTGCTTGCTGAAGATTCAGCCCCAAGGCGGGTACGGGAGAAGTTGATCGATGACTGGCTGTACATCTGAACGGATGTGACGGTATTTTTTGGCCAGAGCGCGTATGTTGCGTTTAAACTCAGGGGCAAATCTTACCATGACAGGTGGAGAACAGAATTCATTTGTCATCGATGCCGACCCATAAGTCGGAAATAGGCATTGTTTCACCGCGCACTGCCTCTTGCCAGCCCTGACGGAAGCTATCTTCTGCTGACTTAAGGGTGACAGTCTGGCGGAACAAGCGGACCACCTCCAACAGCATCGGCAGGTATTCCTCGGGTGTCTGCTTGATCTCTTGGCTTATTTGTTGGGAATAAGCTACTTGGTATTTTCCACTCATTGCTAAGCCTCATGAAAGAAATTTATCATATGATACATTATAATACATGTACATGCAAATGCGACCTTAGGCGAATACCTCAATTCTAAGCGCCCGATAGCGTTCTGAGAAATCCCTTTGGGTCTTTCGCTCGAACAAGACTTTCTCCAATCAGAAAGTTCCAGATCCCGGCGGCTCTGAGACGGTCGATATCGGCCCTCGAATGAATGCCGCTTTCTGCTACCGGTATCTGATGCGTTTCCAGTTTTTCGACCATATCAACCGCTGTTTGAATATCGGTTTCAAAGGACCGGAGGTTTCGATTGTTGATTCCGATCAGTTTTGCTCCGGCCCTTGAGGCGGCATCGATATCGGATTCGGTATGCACTTCAAGCAGTGCGTCCATTCCTAGCGTTTCAACCAGGGCCAGGTAGTCTTTCAACTGCTGCGAGGAGAGGATGCGGGTTATCAGTAAAACAGCATCCGCCCCCAGTGCTGCAGATTCATATATCTGATACGAGGAGATCAGGAAGTCTTTTCGAAGCACCGGCAGTTTTACACTGCTTCTGGCGGCCTTCAGATCCTCCGGGCTTCCTTTAAAAAAAGACCGGTCCGTCAGAACCGAGAGTGCCGATGCCCCCCCCTTTTCGTAATCCTTTGCAAAGTTTTCAGGAATCAGATCCGGACATATGATGCCTTTTGAGGGGGATGCGCGTTTTATTTCGGCAATGATATTGACTCCCCCCGGACCCGGTTTCTCCAAAGTTTTGATAAAGGGTCGCCGGGAACTCCTATGGCCGGACGCTTTAACAAGCGCCTCGTGGGATATATTCCTTTTCGCCTCGGCAATTTCTTCCTTTTTCCGTGCAACAATTTTATCTAATATATCCATATCCGGTTAAACCCTCCGACCTTCCACTCTTTGCTCTCTGCCCTATGCCCTGTGCTCCACGCCCTATGCCCTATGCCCTGTGCTCCATGCTCTCTGCCCTATCTACGCATTATGGGTTGTATAGGCGATAAGCGCCTCCAGTTTTTCAAGGGCGCTTCCCTGGTCAATCGCCCGTTCTGCCGACTGGATGCCCGTCTTTAGATCATCTGTCTTTCCGGCGGCCGTCAGTGCTGCAGCCGCATTCAAGATCACGACATTTCGACCGGAATTTTTCTCCCCCCCCAGGATGGCTCGGGTGATGGATGCATTTTTTTCAGGATCCCTGCCTTTTAGTGTTTCCGGATCGGCGAGTTCCCCGAAATACTGCTCCGGGTGTATGTCATAGGTTCGAATCATTCCGTCGTTCAGCTCAGAAACCCGGGTCGGGGCACAGACCGAAATTTCATCCAGCCCGTCATGACCGTGAACCACAAATGCACGTTTTGTCCCAAGTAATTGAAGTGCGTTTGCAAACATTTCGGTCAATTCAGGCGCATAGACGCCAAGGAGCTGGCAGTCGGCGCCGGCCGGGTTGGTGAGTGGGCCGAGCATATTGAAGATGGACCGGAGTCCGATTTCTTTTCTGGGTTTGGCTGCAAACCGCATGGCACTGTGATAGAGCGGGGCAAAAAGAAAACCGATTCCGATTTCCCTGACAGCTTCTTCCACAATCTCAGGTGCGGTCTCCAGGTTCACCCCCAGCGCTTCCAGGAGATCGGCACTGCCGCAGCGGCTTGAAACGGATCGATTGCCGTGTTTTGCCACGGTCACACCGCAGCCGGCCACCACAAAAGCAGTGGTGGTAGAGATATTGAAGGTCTGTGCGCCGTCGCCGCCTGTGCCGCAGGTATCTACTACCGCACCGATCGATGTCTGAATTCGTTTGGCCTTCCGGCGCATGGCTTTGGCTGCTCCGGCAAGTTCTTCAAAGGTTTCTCCTTTTGTTGCAAGGGCTGCCATGAGTGCACCGATCTGGGCTTCGGTGATGTTTCCTGAAAAAATTTCCATCATTACTTCAGACATTTCCGTTTCCGATAAATCGATTCGTTGAACGATTTTGCTCAAATATTCCGTAAACATCGATGGGCTCCTCCTATGTACTCTATTATATTCCTTGGGTGCTCCGTAAAAAGTTGCGCAGCAGACGTTTCCCCACCGGTGTCATAATCGATTCCGGATGAAACTGGATGCCTTCGGTCGGATGCATACGGTGCCGAAGCCCCATGATTTCGCCGTCATCCGATTCGGAAGCAATGGTCAGACAATCCGGAAGATCATCCCTTGAGATCGCCAGGGAGTGGTACCGCATGGCCTGGAACGGACTCTGGATGCCCTTATAGATCGTTTTCCCGTCGTTGGTGATCATGGATGTCTTGCCGTGCATCAACCGTTTCGCCGGAATTACCTTTCCGCCAAAAGCCGCAGCAATGGCTTGATGACCGAGACATACACCCAGAATAGGGATTTTACCGGAAAATTTCTCCAGTACTGCCAGGCTTATACCGGCACCCTCGGGTCTTCCCGGACCGGGAGATATGACGATGCCGGCCGGGTTGAGTTCGGAGAGTTTTTCAACGGCGATTTTGTCGTTCCGAAAAACGGTCACCAGCGTTCCGAGTTCCTCAAAATACTGGACCAGATTGTAGGTAAATGAATCATAGTTGTCTATCATGATGATCATGGCATATTCCTTCGGAATAATTATGAATTATGAGTTTTAAATTCAAAATTCAATCACTTCTGTCCCTGGATCAACTCAACCGCCTTTTGAATGGCCATGGCCTTGTTGACGGTTTCGATCCGTTCTTTTTCCGGATCGGAATCGGCCACAATTCCCGCACCGGCGCGAACGGTCATGGTGTTGTCGCGGATGCATGCCGTCCGGATGGTGATGGCCATATCCATGTTGCCGTGAAATGAGATATAACCCACCGCACCGCCATAGGGGCCTCTGGGCTCTTTTTCCAGTTCCGAAATGATTTCCATGGCTCTTACCTTTGGTGCTCCGGTCAGGGTGCCCGCCGGAAATGTCGCCCGGAAAAGATCCCATGCATCCAGATCCGATTTTAAATCGCAGGTGATGTTTGAAACAAGGTGCATCACATGAGAGTACCGTTCTACTATCATCAGGTCGGTAACCTGTACGGTCCCGGTTTCTGCCACGCGTCCCAGATCGTTTCTGCCTAGATCGACCAGCATCAGATGCTCGGCCCGTTCTTTTTCATCTTTGAGAAGCTCGTCGGCAAGCGATCGGTCTTCCTGCTCGGTCTTTCCCCTGGGGCGGGTGCCCGCAATGGGGCGGAGGGTTGCGATTCCGTTTTCAAGCCGAACCATGGTCTCCGGAGAAGAGCCGATGAGTGCGGTTCCGCCTATTTTAAGGAAGAAAAGATACGGTGACGGATTGATGTATCGCTGGGCCCTGTAGAGGGTCCAGAGATCCGGGGGCGGTGAGCAGACAAACGGCTGTGAAATTACCGTCTGTATGACATCTCCTGCAAGAATGTATTCCTTTACTTTTTTAACCAGCGAGCGATACACATCGTCTTCCCAGGGGGGCTCCAGCTGGACCCGGGCGGGAAACGATTCGGGTTCCGTCTCGGAGTGGTCGGATGTTACCTTTTCCAATAACCCGTGAATCCGATCCACTGAATCCTCGTAAACTTTTTCGGCGTCCTGGCCGTCGTTGAGAAAGGCGATGGCAACCGACAGCAGGGTGTTCTGGATATTGTCGAAAATAAGGAGTTCATCCGGCATGATAAAGTGGGCAATGGGGGTCTGTTCCGGCAGACGGTTCGGCACCGACTCGATAAAAGAGACCATTTCGTGGGTTAAATAACCGACCAGCCCACCCCAGAATCTTGGCAGCCCCTGGATTTGCGCCGGACGAAATTGTTTCATCATATCACGCAAGACGGCAAAGGGATCTCCTCCATGGGAAAGTTTTCTGACCCAGCCGTTTTCTTCAATTTCCATGACATTGGACATTACCCGGATATGGCTCCGTGCCGATGTGCCGAGAAAACTGTATCTTCCCCACCGTTCACCCCCCTCGACACTTTCGAATAAAAAGACCGCGTCTTCCTGTTTGTTGATTTTCCGCAAAAGGGATACGGGTGTCTCCGTGTCGGACAGGGTTTCGATGCAGACAGGGATTACATTGTACTGTTTCGACAGGCTCAGAAACGTCTCTCTGTCCGGAAATTGTTTTATGAGCATCTGAGATTCCTTTACAGTTATAATAAAAAAAGGGCCGCAGCATCTCCCACGGCCCTTTTGAAATAAAAAAGACCGTGGGGTTCAGGGTTGCCACGGTCTATAAAATTTTCGCCTCAGTGCATAATCAGGCGGGATGGATCCCGTCGGCAAACCCTATTGAAGGGTTTGCCACCACCAACCGATGTGATGTTTGTGATCCTGATTATGCATTTCTTTTTCCTGCTATTTTTTTTAATCAGCATATCGGTTTATTTTCTATTGTCAATAGAAAAATAGTGAAGGTTCAGAGGTTTAGAGGTTCAGGGTTCAAGGGTTCAGGGTTCAAGGGTTCAGAGTTCAAGGGTTCAGGGTTCAAGAGTTCAAGGGTTCAGGGTTCAAGGGTTCAAGGGTTCAGAGTTCAAGGGTTCAGGGTTCAGGGTTCAGGGTTCAGGGTTCAGCGCTGCATCTGGCGCAAGGGGCCAGTTTGATCGAAAACAGAAATTTTTGGGATGTTCGGCTAAAAATTCCAAACCACAAATCAATGCCGTTAACTAAAGCCTTCTGCCTCTATGTGTAAGCCTCTGGCGTCATTCCGGCGAAAGCCGGAATCCAGTTTTTTCAGACCTTCTGGACCCCGGCTTTCGCCGGGGTGACGATGTGGTAGGCACATTTCTCTTAAGTTAATGGTATTAAATCACAAATCACAAATAATCCGCCGCAGGCGGACCAAACCTGATGATTTCGTAAAAAGTACCAAGTCCGTCATGCCGGACTTGATAAGCCTGCCCCGGTAGTTTCTAAGCCGGGGGCATCCAGAAAGTACCGAAATCAGTTGTATGAAACTTCATTCAATTGGACAGGATTATCAGGATTTTTTTGATTTGGTTAAACAATAATATCTTGTCCATCCTGTTGATCCTGTCAAAAAAGGAAATTCCGGTGCCATTAAGTTTCCTCTCTGATCAAACTGGCCGCATTTCAGGCTATCGGTGGCGCTGGATTCCGGCTTTCGCCGGAATGACGGAAAGAGGGTGTTTCCGACTTTTTACGAATCCATCAATGTTCGGCGTTCATTTTTCAATAATTCTTCGATAGAAATTAAAATCAAATACTCTAAATCCCAAATCCGGTTACCCTAGGATTCAGGATTCAAAGGCTTGACTTCACATCCGGTTATGGTCATCATCTGCCGATATTGAATTGCATTAAAAGGAGCCTGTATGATTGCTGAAATTCTTTCAACCGGAGATGAGATTCGCACCGGAACCACCGTGGATACCAATTCTGCCTATATCGCACAGATGCTCGAGGCAAACGGCCTCAAGGTTAAGCGGCACATCTGTGTGGGCGACGATATGGATGACCTTGTATCGGCTTTAAAGGAAATATCGCCTCGTTCGGACATCGCAGTGGTTACCGGCGGGCTCGGTCCGACACCGGATGATTTAACAACCGAAGCGGCTGCAGAAGCTGCCGGTGTTGGGCTTTTTCTAGATCCAATGGCCCTGACCGCCATTGAAAACCTGTTTCGGTCCAGAAAAAGATCCATGCCGCCGTCAAACCGGAAACAGGCCATGTTTCCCCGTGGCGGCGACTCTATCCCGAATCCTTTAGGCACGGCACCGGGGTTTCAGTTTAAGATAAGGCGCTGTCTTTTCTTTTTTTTGCCGGGCGTTCCTTCTGAAATGAGAAGAATGCTCTCTGCGGAAGTGGTGCCCCGAATCCTAAAAACCCAGGGCCATACAAGGGCTGTTTCAGAGGTGAAAACAATTTCCTGTTTCGGTATTTCCGAGGCGGAAACCGGTGAACGGATGGAAGCATTAAGTTCGGAATTTCCGAACATTAAAATAGGTCTTCGCGCTCAATTTCCCGTGATTCAGGTAAAACTGTATCTGCATGCAGAAGATAAACGGGGTATCGAAGCTCAGACAGGGGGCATCACTCCGCGAATCGTTGAGCGGCTTGGGAAATATGTTTTTTCAGTGACGGGTAAGTCCATGGAAGCCGAAGTCGGGGATCTTCTCCGGCAAAAACAGGCCACCATCGCGGTTGCAGAAAGCTGCACCGGGGGTCTTATCTCGGACTGGTTGACCAATGTATCCGGCAGTTCGGATTATTTTCTTTTTTCGGGAACCACCTATTCAAACACGGCAAAAACAAACATCCTGGGTGTATCCGAAGACACGATTGCGCAATTCGGTGCGGTTCATGAAGAGACCGCAAAGGAGATGGCCCAGGGGGCACGCCGGGTTGTGGGGGCGACCTACGGGCTTTCCACAAGCGGAGTCGCCGGCCCCACCGGAGGCACTCCGGATAAACCGGTGGGCACCGTCTGCATCGGCCTTGCAACCCCGGATACGGTCAAAGGGGGCCGGCATCAGTTCCCGTATAAGGATCGTCTGCGGAATAAAAAGATTTTTGCCATGACGGCATTAAATATGCTGCGGAAAGAGCTCCTGAAATAAAGCTTCATCCCCTCACCCGGACGGGAGGGGGTTGGGCTATAAGCGTCATCTTAGAAAGCGGGTGTCTATCAGTGGTCATTCCGGCGAACGCCGGAATCCAGGGAAATATAAGTGAAAATACAACCTGTGGTATACATTCTAGCAAGTAAAAGAAATGGGACTCTCTATGTCGGCGTTACATCGGACCTTATAAAGAGGATATGGCAACATAAAAATAATATGATAGAAGGGTTTACCAAACGATATGGTGTTCATCAATTAGTTTGGTATGAACTTCATGAAAACATGGAATCTGCCATCGGGCGGGAGAAGCGAATTACGGAATGGAAGCGAAAGTGGAAACTGGAATTGATAGAAAAGGGCAATCCGAATTGGCAAGATTTATATCAACAAATAATCTGACTGGATTCCGGCTTTCGCCGGAATGACGGCAGGCACAGAGGATAAGGGGTCATCCCCATTTTTTGGACTTGCTCTTGGCATATATGAACTCAGGATCAAGATCAATACCTTCATCCCATTCAATAGTGTCGAATGCCACTCTTACATTCTTGAAATTTTCATAATCTTGGAGCTTCTTGAATACTCCAAAATCCAAGTACGGCTTCATATCAAGAAATCTTTTTTCACCATTATCAAGAATAACGCTCAGAGAAAAATCCTTATGGGCGATGACCTCGCAGACAGCTGGGTACATGAAGTATTTCCTTATTGCAGAGGTTTAATTTGAAAAGGTTGTTCACCATTCATGACAAGCTTCCAGTTCGCAGCAAGCTCGTCTTTATGCAACTCTGCCCACGCCAATACAAGTTTTGTTTGTTTTTGGGGTAGATTCCGAACCAGAACTTCACATGATCGAATGTCAACCGTTGCCTTGAACTCATTTTAGTAGACATGAAAATGAGGCGGATCATGCTCGCCCGGCGCGAAATACATCCGAATTCATTGCTGTCCAAGATAGTTTGAATTTTTGAATTTCGGGTTAATAAAAACAGTTAGTTGCATTTAAAATTCGGTCTTTTCTGGTTCAGGTTGTCTTTGTAAGTAGTAAATGCTGTCCAACTCCGGCGAAAGGAAGTGGATATTGGACAGAGTTGGGAACGATGGGCAAAACATCAAAGGGACTGTCAATCCAGTCCCATAAGTTCCTGTAAGTAAACAGATTCCACCGCAGAAATGCGACAAGATTCGATAAGGACCAGTGGAATTTTGATTTGAACTGCAGATACTTGATAAGTAGCATGGCAATCAATGCTGTCCAAATCTGGATATAGAGAGCATTTTCACTGGTGCCGACAAAGGTTTTGACCTTCAGGTTCTGTTTGAGGGCCTTGAAAAACAGCTCAATCTGCCAACGATCTTTGTATATGGCCGATATGGTGCTGGCGCCAAAATCCAGGTGGTTGGTGAGCAGAACAATTTTCCTGCTGTTTTCTTTATCCCAAACCACCACTCGGCGTAAAACATGGGGACAGTTTTTCTGGGCATTGTAGCCTGCAAAAAGAATGGACTGGTCAGCCAGGATATTTCGATTTTTTGGAACTGCCTGTTCAGCAACTACGATATAATCGGCATTGTCCTTTAACCGGGTTACGAAATAGATACCGTTTTCGGTCCAGTTGGCGAACAGTTTATAATCGTTGTAGCCACGGTCCATGGCCACAATGGAACCAGGAGCCAAAGGAATTTTTCGAGCATAAGTGACATCATGCCGACTGCCATTTGAAATCAGCGCGTAGGTTGGCAAGTATCCGTCATGGTCTAAAAGCAAATGAAGTTTCACCGCTCCTTTGGTTCGACGGAATTTGGCCCATGGAAAAAGGGATAAGCATAGCGAGATTGTGCTGCTATCAAGAGATAACAGTTTGTTCTTGAAACGGAATTTATGCTTGCCAGGGGCTGCTTGTTTACAGAAGTCGAGAGTGTCGTAGAAAAGATCTTGAAACATATGCCAGGATCGATGGGCATTGGCATATGACAGCGTTGATTTATTCGGGGCATGTTTCATTCCCAAATGACGCAGTTTCCCCATGCAACAGGCAAGGCCGCCGCAAATTTCTCTAAGGCTCTTAGCTTGTGCTAACTGACAGAACAACATGGCTACGAAATGATCCCATGAACTAAATTTTTTCGCATAGCGCTCAGATTGATGCCTGTAAACCAGTTGATAAAATTTTTGCCGATCAAACACCGCAATCAGTTGACTGAAAAGGCTTGAATGTCGTACCATTTGTCGATCCTCCTTTTTCCGGGTGCCATCGTTTCGGTGTGGTGACCTTACGATGCCCCAAAAGGAGGATCTTTTTCAATGACTTATTGGATTACTTATATAAAATCCGTTTTTGGACAAGAGTGATCCGAATTATGATTCCATAAAACATTGCTATCGTCGGGATTGATCAGGTTGCCTTTTTCCAGTTACATGTCGGATTACATCACCGAAAAAAAAGTCCATAAAATTACGTTGACGTATGTTGTCGATATTCTTAATATTACCTGATTCTATCCGTTAAAGTCAATATTTGAATACGCTTATCTTCAAAGCCGTTAGACCTTTTCTGGAGCTTTATAGATAACCGCATATTTGAATAAGGAAAGATAAGAGGCAAAGGGCGAGAGGTAAATAGTATGCGGATTCGTGCAGGGTGGCTCATCGACGGTACCGGGGGTGCCATTCGTAAAGATGTGGTGATGCATATTGCCCATGGGACCATTGTATCGGTGAATGAGACAATCGATAATGATGGTTTTTCGGCTGAATCGACAGATGAAGAAATAATGGACCTTTCCGATTGTACGGTTCTGCCCGGGTTGATCGACAGCCATGTGCACATGTTTATGTCCGGAACCGCCGATAGAAAAATTCGTGATGAGCAGCTGGATGCGGGGTTTCATGAGATCGAACCGGGCATTGCAGCGCATATTGGACAACTGCTCAAATTTGGCGTTGTGGCCGTTCGGGACGGCGGCGACAAAAACGGACACACCCTCCGATATAAACTTGAACGGCTGGCGGCGTCGAAAGCACCGATCCGGTTGCAGGTCGCCGGACGCGCATGGCACAGCCCGAACCGGTACGGCCGGCTGATCGGGCGGACCCCGGAATACGGGAGCCCGGGTATCGATATAACAGAAGAGAAAACCGGCATCGATCATGTAAAGATCGTTAATTCCGGCCTGAACAGCCTCTTGTCTTTCGGTAAACAGACCGCTCCACAGTTTTCCCGGGAAGAGATGAAAGATGCCGTGCTGGCGGCGAAGGATCGCGGCTGGGGGGTGATGGTGCATGCCAACGGTGAAATACCGGTCCGGAGCGCCGTCGATTCCGGGTGCTGTTCCATCGAACACGGTTTTTTTATGGGGGAGGAGAATCTTAAGAAGATGGCAGATCATCAGACCTTCTGGGTTCCCACGGCCTTTACCATGAAATCCTATGCCGAATATTTTGAAAGAGAAGGGTCGGATGTGCCCCGGCGCAATTTAGATCATCAGCTGGAGCAGATGGCGGCTGCCCGAAAATTAGGTGTGCCCATGGCTGTGGGAACCGATTCCGGAAGTCTCGGGGTTCATCACGGCATCAGCATGATCGAAGAGATCAGGCTGTTTCTTGGAGCCGGTTTTTCCATCCGGGAGGCTGTTCAGTGCGCAACATCAAACGGGGCGAAACTGCTCGGGCTCAAGGATGCCGGGTGGATCGGTCCCGGTGCGGAAGCTACGTTTGTAGCGGTAAAGGGAGCGCCTGCGGGTCTTCCGGAAAGCCTTCAGGAAATCCAATCCCTTTTTATCGATGGCTGTTCTTTCAAAAGTTCAGTTCAAAATCAGTAGGCTCTGTGAGCTCCGCGAGCTCTGTGAGAGACAAAAAATACATCCTACCGGAGGGCTTATCCGGGTTAAGGTGCAATCGACTCGGCGATACCGAACGGCAAGCCACCCATGGGCATACTTGATTCCAATAGGATCGCCGGGTCACCGAGAAACTTGTTTCCGCCCCAGAGGCTGTAGCGGAGTTGATTGCTGTCATTTGATGCGAGCAGAATTATTTTCCGGGTGCCGGAAATGGGACGGAGCAAAACTCTGGAGACATCATCCTGAAGGTCCGGACCGGATTGTACTGCATGGTCGGCCAGGGCCGTCCCTTTGGACCAGGTATAATATTGAACATTGCTGCCCCCGCTCGAATCTCCCCAGGCCACCAAAACATTTGCCCCCGAATGCTCCCAGGCCACATCGAGGATCTGAAATGAGTTGTTATTTACGTTTGTGCTGAGTTCACTGGTTTCGGTCCAGGCCCCGCCGTCCCAGACCGCCACGTTTAAATCAAAGCTTTTGTCAACCGCCGCAACAAAAATCGTATCGCTGTCTGGATCTGCGGCTGCCCGGATTACATAGGGTATCCCACCGAAGTTGAGAGGAACGACAGCCGGCCCGGTCAGCGCTGCCCCGTTCCAAATACTGTAATAGAGCTGAGTCGTACTTTTATGGTTCCAGATAATGAGCGCATGGCCGGACTGCTGTTCATAGGCAATTGAAATCGTGCCGTATTTGTCGATGGCCGTGTTGATATCGATTTCTCCAAGTGCATTGAAGGCGGTTCCATCCCATTGAGCCACCCAGAGATCGTTGGTATATTGGACCCAGGCGGTTAGGATTTCATCGCTGTTGGGCTTTGAGGCCGCGGTGAGAAAGGTGACACCACTGTCGTTTGCCAGGCCGGCATGAACGCCGGCGGGTGCAAAAGCCCAATTTGTTCCGTTCCAAATGTTGTAGCGGATCGCTGTGGCATCATCATAGCGGCCCACCACCAATGCATCCCCGGAAAGGTTTTCATAGGCGATATCATAGGACCGATATATGGATTCGCCGGCATTTTGTGTAAATTCGATCTGGTTACCCCAACTTGTACCGTCCCATACGGCAAAATTGATATCAAATGCATTGTCGAGGGTTCCCATGATGACCTCTTTCCGAGTCGGGCACCCTTTGAGTACGAACCATGGCGCTACATCCGGACCTTCGTCCAATGTGTCTGTTGGGTCTCCCCAGTAAGCGCCGATGAGTTGCCTGTATTTTGGAATCGCTCCACCGGCGGATCGGTCATATGCCGTGATAATGTTGTAAGGTTTCAGATACTGGACATAGCTTTGCCTTGATACGGTATTCTCCACTGCCCCCACCGTTGCCACGGTGCCGAATTGAGTGAGGCTCGGTTTTTGGACTTTGTAGCCGTACCGGCCGTCTCCAAAATCGTGCATATCATAGTCTGTTTCGGTGGGTGAGAAATCCGGGTCATTGAGCAGCCGCCACAGGGCGTGGTTGGCGGCCGCCCTTGCGAGGTATTGGGTTTTCATGGCCGATTCCCTGGAAACGGCGGCCGAGGTGCCGATAACGGCCTTCTGGAGAAAGGAAAGACTCAGTGTGCTCACAAGAACCAGCAGAACCAGGATCCAGATAAACGCCATGCCGGATTGTGTTTGAAGTATGCGGTTACGGGATTGCTTCAAAGCAAAAACAGATCTCTTTTTCATGTTGCAGTTTTTAAAACCATGCAATTCGAAACTCGAAAATGGAAACTCTAAATTCATCGTCTCTCACTTAACCCGTTTGCCGATTCTCTGGTACGTGTTTTCAATATGGACATATTCGGACAAGGTTACCGCCTCACCGTCGTCTCCTAAAAGCGTAAAGGCGATCAAGATACGGTCCGGGGCTTCAAAGACGGTCTGAAACGCGCTGACACGTGTCGACAATACGGTTTCCTGTCCGCTGTTTACGTCTTTTTCCTTTAGAGTGCTGTTACCACTCTCCCATGAATAGATTAAAGGGTTCAGAGCATCTTCATCGACTTGACCGTCTTCATCGTCGTCTTCCGTTTGGCCTTCGTCAACAGACCCATCCCGGTCATCATCCATGCCCTCGATGCCGGGGGTATCGTCCTTGTTGGTATCGGCGGAAACATCCTCATCGACATTTCCGTCACCGTCGTTATCCTGGCCATCCAGCCAGTCTTCATTGGTCTCTGCGTCTTCGTCATCTTCGGCTGTATTGCCTTCATCGGTGAATCCGTCTCCATCGTCATCGATGGATGCGATACCCGATTTCCCGTCATCGGACATGCCGCTACTAGGATCTTCATCGATTTTCGGGAAAAGCGTGTCGCCGAAATAATTGTCATTGTCGTCATTGGTAAAACCGGATACGGCAAGGATATCTCTGTCTGTTGAGTGCGCATTGGGGACCAGGAGAAAGGTGCAGCGTTTTGCATGGCCGGTCAGACGCTCCATGATGATCAGACCTTCACGGTAGAGCGCGTAGCGCTTATTCCCATAGCTGCTCGAATCGAGGGTCGCGGAGAGAAGGGCCGTGGCGCCCACGGCGATGATGGCGAAAATGGTAATCGCCGTAAGCAGTTCAATAAGAGATAGACCTTTTTCATCCAGTCGTGTCATGGGATCTTTCCGATGATGTTTTCGTGGTCCACCACCAGGGTGACCAATGAACGGTCGGTCATACCGGCTACCGAGACCGTCACTATTTTTGCGCTCGGTTCGGCAACCGCATCACCGTTCAGATCGGTGGTTGCCACGGTCCAGTCGATGGTGTAGCTGCTGCCGTTTACGGTGACCGCCTCGGTACCGCCGGCCAAAGCGCTAAACGTTGTCCCTGTGAGCACCTCCATGCGGCTGCGAAGTTTGCTGTCCAGCAGGGTGCGCTCTATCTGGGCATCCATGCTCTGGAATCCGGTAGAATAGACAGATGATGTCGCGGTTGCCAGCAATCCTAAAAAAACCACGGCCAAAAGCACCTCGATCAGTGTAAAAGCGCTGTCTGATTGAATTCTATCTATGATGAAATGATTGTCATCCTTAATTTTAGGCATTTTAGGCACTTTAAATTTTAGGCACTTCTTTGAGCCGCTAATCATTCGCCGTTACCCGCCCGCTGAGCGAATCGACCGTAAGGGTCACCTGCCGGACACCCAGCGTCAGCGTGACCGTACCCCCATCCGAAGGGCTCCCGAAGGCATCAAATGTCACGAAATTGCCGGCGCCGAAGGTTGAAGCGCCGATATCGACATTTTCTAATCGATCCTCATCTGCAAACAAGATGGCGTAATCTTCCCCCCGGCTGAAGGGATGCGCCACATTTTCAAATGTGCCCGTGTCGATATCGTTTTCGGGCATCTGGGCCCCGCCCGCCATGATGTCGCCGGTGATCTCGAAACGCTCCACAAGAATGGAGTCCGCATCCGCGTCGATGGTGACCCGGGTCTGGCCACCCGATGTCATGGCCGTCAGCTGTCCATATTCAAGTGCAACCGTAATCTCGCCTGCAGCCGCTGTAAGTCTGGAGGCCTCAAGACCCGACTGGATAGAAGGAAATGCAATGGTTGCCATGATGCCCATGAGTAAAACAATGATAAGGATTTCAATAAAGGTAAAACCTTTTTGAAATCCCCGGCACAAGCAAACAAAACAATATAAACGATATTTTGTCGTACCCTGATTCGCCATCAATAACGTAATCCTCCGGATGATGTTGAAGCAAATATCGTTCCAGAATGCCCTCCTCCCGTTTATGGAGTCGAAAAAGGGTAAGAATCCCATTAAAGGAATTTCGGCAGACCCGGAAATGGTTAAAACATTATTAAATGTTGGACGTTCGGTGTTGACGGCTTCGTAAAAAGTCTGAAATCCTCTTAGAACGTCATTCCGGCGAAAGCCGGAATCCAGCGCCGCCGCTAGCCTGAAATGCGGCCAGTTTGATCAGAGAGGAAACTTAATGGCACCGGAATTTCCTTTTTTTGACAGGATCAACAGGATGGACAAGATATTATTGTTTAACCAAATCAAAAAAATCCTGATAATCCTGTAAATCCTGTCCAATTGAATGAAGTTTCATACAAGTAATTTCAATAAATTTTGGATGCCCCCGGCTTAGAATCTACCGGGGCAGGCTTATCAAGTCCGGCATGACGGTATTAGGACTTTTTACGAGTTCATCGGTGTTCAACGTTCGATGTTCATCTTATGAAACAAGCCGGTATGGCATTAGTTCAATATGTGAAAACTTACAATATATGGTAGTTTTTCTTGACACTCCATACTACAAGTTGTATTGGAGATGCATATCTGAAATTTAAATATGTAATAACTGTAGAGAGATTGAGACCCAATTCTTCCAGAAAGCTGAGAGCTGAATGTTGACCGCTGACCACTCAATGACAACAGGGGAGAGCCGGGGCCGGATCTTTAGCACCCGTATTCCGGGGCTCTTCTGTCTGACATTGCTGGTGTTTTTTATCAATATACACCCCGTATCCGGAACAAATATCCCCGGGTCTCAAAAAGCACTGCAGCAGGTACAGGCCGTATTTCCCAATTTTACCGACGATCTGGCTTTTAAACATCTGGCCTTGGCCATCCGCCGCAATATCGACTACCTGAAACGCTTGAGTCCTCAAAAAACATTCGCCTATGGACCGCACCGATTTACCTGCCGGCAGGTGCTTGAAAGTCAAGAGGCATTTTTAAGGCTCATTTCAAAGGGTCTGTCAGAGGCGCAATTCAACCGAAGGATTCGAAAGCAATTCCGAATCTATCGGGCTGCCGGGCAGGTGGGGTCCAACAAGGTCCTCTTTACCGGCTACTATGCCCCTGAATTTGATGCCGTCCTTAAACGGAACGAAAAATTTAAATATCCCCTTTACAAAAGCCCGAAGGATCTCGTCCGCATAGATCTGTCCCGTTTCAATGCGAAATTTAAAGGCGAGCGGATCATCGCCAGGGTCAGTGGGAATAAAGTCCTGCCTTATTATACCCGGCATCAGATCGAAATTGAAAAGGCTCTCCATGGGAAACGTCTTGAAATCGCGTGGTTAAAGGACCCCATGGATGTATACCTTCTCCACATCGAAGGTGCGGGCCGGCTGCGGCTCTCCGACGGATCCGTCATGAACGTAAATTGTTCGGCCTCAAACGGTCGACCCTATCGGAGCTTCGGGCGGTATCTGTTGAATAGAGGATATCTGACTCCGGGTGAACTCTCGGTTTCCAAAATTCGCCGGTATCTTTCAAAGAACCAGAATGTATTTAACGAGATTCTCGGCCACAATGATTCCTATACGTTCTTTAAGAAGGTAAAGCACGGACCTCTGGGAAACATAAACGTCCCGCTTACGGTGGGCCGGTCTCTGGCGCTGGATGCCGGACTTTTCCCCAAAGGCGCCCTTGCATTTATATCGAGCCGGAAGCCGACGATGAACCGGCTGGGCAGAATCACCGGATGGAGGGATTTTTCACGGTTTGTTTTAAATCAGGATACCGGCTCCGCCATAAAAGGCGCGGGCAGGGCCGATCTTTTCTGGGGAAGCGGCCCGGGCGCCGAGACTGCCGCCTGGAGCCAGAAGCATGACGGGGATCTCTACGTTCTGATACAAAAACGCTGAATCCGGTTATTTTTTGAACCGAAGCCGCGACTTCTTAAGCCGTGCACCGGCCCCGCCGAATGTGGTCAAAGTCTTCCAGGTCCAGGGAATTTCGGCCGTCTGTTTATGCGATCGCAGCTCACAGGCGTTCTGTGCGCAAATCACACAGTCCGGATCCTCGCAGGGATCCATGTGGATGAGCACCGACGCCTTTCCACCAAAATATGAAACAATTACTTTTTCAAGCAGTTTTGCCTCCCCATGCGCCTCATCCAGCGATAGATTTTTCGGCAAAATGAGGTGCAGATCGATATGCAGCCGATTCCCCGATCTCCAGGCCCGAAGTTCATGGACATCAATCCAGGTACCTTTCCGGTGCTTTAGAATCAAATCCGATACCTGCCCTAAAATATTCGGATCCGATGCATCCATGAGCCCGGAAAAGGATGTGCGAACGAGTCCGGCGCCGGTTACAAGAATATTGATGCCGACAATACAGGCAACGAGTCCATCCAGCCGGTTGAGACCGCTCAGATGGACCAGCAGCAACCCCAGCAGAACTCCGCCGGATGTATATACGTCTGTGAGCACATGCTTGCCGTCGGCAACCAGTGTCAGTGAATCCGTTTTTTCACCGATCCGCTTAAGGCCGATACCCAGAAACAGATTGATGAAACTGATACCTAGAAGAATCCACAATCCCGCCTGCAGGTTTGGCAGCGGGCGGGGATTCAGCAGATGGTGGAGGCCGATCCGGAATATCCCGAATGCGGCGACAATAATAAGCGCCCCTTCAAATCCGGCTGAGAAATATTCGATCTTTCCGTGACCATACGGATGACTCCTGTCCGGAGGACGGGCCGCCATGATAACACTGACAAGTGCAAATGCCGAAGCCACAACATTTATGATGGACTCCAGGGCGTCGGAGAATACGGCAGAGGACTGGGTGAGGCGATAGACGTAGAATTTCACCGCCATAATGCTTGCACCCACAAAGAGTGAAAGCCCGATGGCAACGAGCCGCATCTTCTGTTTGTCTTTTGTAAGCGCCTTTGGCATTATTTTATTAGACCAGAAATTTAGCAAATGAGTCAAGTATTTAGAATTAACAGATTGAAAATAGATAGGTTCTAGTATAGCTTTGATGCAGCGGTTACCGTGTTAAACAAAGCCTTTTATTCAATGATTGAAGTTTTTCAAAGACCATGGTAGGCAGATTTTCTTGTACATTGCGATTGCGATACCGGCGTTGATAAGGTTTTGGATCATCAGGAGGAAAACCGGAAATGGATAAGATCAAAATTGCAATTGCAGGCCTTGGAAACTGTGCCAGTTCGTTGATTCAAGGCATCCATTTCTATAAAGAAAAATCTGCTGCAGATGCCGTCGGTTTGATGCACTGGGAAATCGGCGGTTATTCGCCCGGAGACATCGAGGTCGTGGCCGCATTTGACATCGATAGACGGAAAATCGGAAAGGATGTCAATAAAGCGATATTTGCCGACCCGAACTGCACAACGGTATTTTGCCCGGATCTTCCCGATTCCGGAACAACGGTTCAGATGGGAAGAATATTGGACGGGTTTTCCGATCACATGTCCGAATATGAAGAAAAATATACGTTCTCACCGGCTGATACGGCGGAACCCGCCGAAAAAGACGTTGTGGCGGTACTAAAGGATACCGGTGCAGAAGTTCTGTTAAACTATATGCCGGTGGGTTCAGAAGATGCGGCCCGGTTTTACGCGGAATGTGCCTTATCCGCCGATGTCGCCTTTATCAACAATATTCCGGTATTCATTGCCAGCACGCCGGAGTGGGCCGACCGTTTTGCAAAAAAAAATATTCCGATCATCGGTGACGATATTAAATCGCAACTGGGTGCGACCATTACCCACCGGGTGCTGACCGACCTGTTTAAAAAGCGGGGTGTTAAACTGGAAAGAACGTATCAGCTCAACACCGGCGGTAATACAGATTTTTTAAACATGCTCAACAGGACCCGGTTGATTTCCAAAAAAACGTCAAAAACCGAAGCGGTTCAGGCGGTTGCCCAGAGCCGCATGGAAAACGAGAATATCCATGTGGGCCCCAGCGATTACGTGCCGTGGCAGAAAGACAATAAACTCTGCTTTATCCGGATGGAAGGCAAACTGTTCGGCGGCCTGCCCATGGACCTGGAATTGCGGTTATCTGTCGAAGACTCTCCCAATTCGGCCGGAGTCACCATCGATGCGATCCGATGTATAAAACTTGCGTTGAATCGAGGACTCGGCGGCATACTGGAAGCGCCGTCCGCCTATTTTTGCAAACATCCCCTCCGGCAGTTTGCAGATGATGTCGCCTACCGGATGATCGAAGATTTTATTGCCGGGGATCATCCGGAATCCGGGAATGAAACCGATTTTAAAAGTTTTGATATTAACAGAGTACTTGCGGAAGGGTAGAATATGGACGATGCAATAAAGCAGAGCCTCATTGATATTGTCGGTAAGGGAAACTACGCGGATTCCCTGATCGATCTTGTCTCTTTTTCATACGATTCTTCAGACCATGCCCACCGGCCGGAAGCGGCAGCCTGGCCAAAAAATGCAGAACAGATTTCTAAAATCATGAAACTGGCCAACGAAAAGCGGTTCCCGGTCACACCCCGCGGGGCCGGTACCAGTCTCGCCGGAACCGCAGTACCGGCACATGGGGGGCTGGTGTTGGACGTGAGCAGAATGAATAAAATCCTCGATATCCGGATCGCGGATCGCCTGGCGGTTGTTCAACCGGGGGTGGTATACGATGATCTGAACAACACCCTGGCGCCCCATGGCTTTTTCTTTCCACCCGATCCGGCCAGTGCGAAAGTATGCACCCTGGGTGGCAATGTCGCCACCAATGCCGGAGGGATTCGCGGCGCAAAATACGGGGTGACAAAAGACTATGTCCTGGCCCTGGAGGTGGTGTTGCCTGACGGGCGGATCACACGCACCGGTTCCCGCTGCATGAAGTCGGTATCGGGTTATGATCTGACGCGGCTTTTTGTGGGAAGCGAAGGGACACTCGGGATTGTCAGTGAAATCACCTTGAAAATCAATCCCAGACCGACGGCATGCAAAACCGCACTGGCTTCTTTTACAACATTGGTCGATGCCGGAAAATCCGTTACCCGCATCATGCATTCCGGGATCATTCCGAGTGTCTTGGAAATCCTTGATGAAAACACCATACGGGTTCTGCGGGAACATGGTGGAATGGATCTGCCCGAAGTTGAAGCGCTGATTCTGGTGGAAACCGATGGGTATACGGATGCGGAAGCCGATTTCCAGATGAATCGTGTGGTCGAAGCCTTCAAAGCACAGGGGGCAACCGATATCCAGGTGGCTGAAAATCAATCGGAATCCGAAAAACTCTGGCATATTCGAAAGTCTGCAAGCTCGACTGCGGCATCCCTTAGACCCAACAACGTCTCCGAAGATGTCACCGTCCCCATGTCCAATGTGCCCGAACTGCTGACCGGCGTATCAAAAATATGTCGCAAATACGATCTTATCTTTGTCATATTCGGCCACGCCGGAGACGGAAATCTGCATCCGAAGATAATGTTCGACGCAACGGATTCCGGTGAAGCCGAGCGGGTTCATAAGGCATCCAGGGAGATTTTTGAGCTGGCAGTGGCGCTAGAGGGTACGCTGACCGGGGAACACGGAATCGGGCTGGCAAAAGCATCCTACATGACGCTTGAACATGACCCCATTGCCATGGCCGTCATGCGCTCATTAAAGAAACTGTTCGACCCCAACAATGTCCTCAATCCAGGCAAGATGGATCTGGACGGTTGATACTCTTGGCAAAAGTTTTAAGTGCCTAAAGGCAAGGTTTTGAGTGCCTAAAGTTTGAAGTGCCTAAAGGCAAAGTTTTAAGTGCCTAAAGTTTGAAGTGCCTAAAATTAAGGTATTATATCAATTATATAATGACCGCGCTGACGGCGCTCCACAATTTTAGCTCACTTTAGCTCACTTCACATTTCAAATTTTCCTGTTTCCCCTTGTTTACAATGCCTCCCTGTCGTGCATCCGCGCCATTCTTATAACTTTGTAGGCTTTGGTCTTTCCAAAACCCGGGATAACGATATGCTCCTGCTCCGATATGACCCGATCTTTTACCTGGTCATAGGACAGGCTGTCGATGAGCATGCACTGCTCGGTGGCCTTGCTTTCCAGTTTTGAGGCGAGATTCACCGAATTACCCAGATAGGTGAATTCTGTTTTGATATAATTACCCAGCAATATGGCATATATTTCACCGGTACTGATACCGATTCGAACCTGGATGTTTTTATCTGAACCGTACGCATTCCTCAATTTTCTGTTTTTGTGGTTCAGGGCACGATGAATGTCCATTCCGGCCGTCACGGCATTGAGGGCGACTTCCGGTACCGGCTTGGACCCATGCTCGAAGATGGCCATGAAACCGTCCCCCAGGAATTTGTCGATATACCCGTTGTGATGGTATATGATCAGGTACATCCGGTCGATGAGTTCATCGACCAGCCGGATTACCACATCTTCGTTGGAATTTTTCATCATCCGGCTGAAATTGACAATATCCACAAACAGGGTGGATGCGAACAGCTTCGCCTTTGTCCGATTCTCCCGGAAAGGGCTGATTTTCCGGCTCAAGCGGTTTCTTACAAACATGGCGTCTTCATATACAAGGTCTGCTTTTAGCAGCTCAGAGGCCTTGTAGGGGTCAATGGCGCGGACGGCGTTGAATGCGCGGATAATGATGTTTTTTATTCCTAATATCATCCCCAGCTTTGCGGATTTTCGATAGAATTTAAGGGCACCGGCCTCTTCGTTGACCGCGTACTGAATGGTCCCCATTTCAAACAGGGCGTCTGCCATCAGAGAGTTGTTTTCCAACTGACTCCCCTTGGCCAGCGTGAACAGATCATTCAATTTTAACTCCGCCTGCTCATAATCAAGCAGTTTGCGATAGGTCCTTGCTGTGAGAAACCAGGCTTGCATCAGCTCTTTGTTCATCTCTTTGTTTTTGAGCAAATGTTCAATATTTAAAGATATTTCAAGGCATTCATCAACCTGATTAACTAAATACTTGTACTCTGCAGCTTCGAGACGCGCCAATAGCAGCCCTTTTTCATTATCGGTTCCTTTGAATATGTCGATGGCTTCCCGGATATAGCCTTTGATCCGCTGGTCCACTAGACCGACAAGCCGTGTTATCCGGCTGTAGTTTACCAGGGCATAGGCATAAATATTTGATATCGAACCATTAGACGGGTTGGCCGCGTGATTTTCTTGGGATTTCTCTTTTTCTAAGGCGACGTATTTTTTCGAACGGTTGTATCGCCCCAGACAGAGATTGATCTTGCTCAAGAGGGAATAAATTTCTCCAAGGAATTTATTTAGCGATGAATCCGACAGTGCCAGTTCCTCGGCATCTTTTAAGTAGGATTCGGCATCCAGGTAATTCCACTGGGCCTCGTGAACATAGCCCAATGACAGATAAATCTTTAATTTCCAGCGGTTGAATATGGGCTCCGGCCTGTCTTCAAGGATGTCGATGGCCTCGTCGAGCAGCTGCTCGGCACGGGGATAATGATGAGACATCTGGAGGAAAAGGTTTTTATACCATCGGATGATCGCTGATAGACCAGGGGCTGCCATATATGCGGCCGTCTGTTGTTCATATTGTGTCAGCGATTCCAATAGATGGCTCTTTGAGCCGGTTAAATCAAATGAGAGAAAAATATTTCTTATCTGCTCGATTTGTTTTTCTGTCTGCTCGTTTTTTGACATGATGACTCCTGAAAAATGGGATAGCGAAACCGAATCCGGATAACCCGGAATCCACCATCGCATTTTTTATGCAAGCTTTGGGCCGAACAGATAAGTTGGAAGGGATAAAATGCCTAACATGCGGTATATATACAGGTATCTGTCGATATTGAGGTATAGAGCGGTCCGGGATAATTAGTGACAAAATACTGTTGGCAGGCCGTTACGCATCGCCTGTATTTGACGGATGACGATCCTTAGATGAGAACCCACTCTTTTTCGATTCTGGCGATATCTTCCAGTAAAATTTGTTTGAACCGGGAGGGTTCAATGGCATCGCCCTCAGAGGATTCGGTCGGCTTTTTTTCCGTTTCATCGATGACATGCTTCTGGAGGTGCGGGCGAATTTTTGAGTAGACTTCAGTTCCGCAAAAGGTTTTTTTGTCGATGTCGGTGCTCAGCAGCATCCTGCAGGAGCTGATTATTTCTCTGCGCTTTGCCTGCCGGGTTCTCCGTTTCTCAACGCCCCAGTGTACCCAGGGAGCGGTCAGAGATCCGATAATGCCGGCAATAAGGCCGATGATGCCGGGTATGAGATATTTAAGAATCGATGCATCCATTTCTATGAGGTCCTTTCCGGGAAAGGGGATAACAATGATACTAACTTAAGCATATCTTCCCGAATGTTTCAATTAAAGAAACGGATGCTGAGAGAATAAAATCGTATGACAGAAAAGATTCATCCGCCGGAGACGGACAGGGGTTGAATCCCCAAGAGTCGGAAAAGTTCCCCGCCTCTTGAGGCGTTAAGATAATTTCCGATTAACCCCGTGGTTTGCTTAAGGGAGGGGTTATCCCTTTTCGATAATCTGCTGCTGGTACTCCTGGCGGTATTTAAATACCTTTTTGATGTAAAGCCGGGTGGTTTTAAACGGGGGAACTCCTTTGTATTTTCTGACTTTTCGACTGCCGGCATTGTATGCGGCCAGGGCAAGTTTGATATCGCCGTTAAATTGATCGAGAAGTTTTTTGAAATATTTTACACCGCCGAGAATATTTTGTTCCGGGCAAAAGAGGTCCACGACTCCGAGGGATTTGGCGGTTCTCGGCATCAGCTGCATGAGCCCCTTGGCCCCCCTGTTCGACACCGCTTTCGGATTATAGCCGGATTCTGCCTTGATAATTGCTTTGATAATATCCGGATCCACCTGATACTTTTGCGCAGCCTCCATGATGATCGGGATAAACCGGTCTTCGGGTCTGGGTTTTTTGGGCTTGGATGCGGTGGCCTTTTTATTTTTTTCCGCTGGTTTTTGCGAGAAAGGGTTCAGAGACGCAGGGGTAACCCTTTCAACAGAGGCAACAAGATGTGATATCCGGGCTGTATCATGCTCGGTGACGGTATTTATAGAAATAGAATTAACTTCCTGAGAAGATTCAAAATTATGATCGAACATATCGTCAAAAACGGATGGTTCGAAGGGTTGGTTCGAAACTTCCGCCACCGGTAGGGAAACCGAAACCGCCGGACCGATGAGCAGGCTCATGGGGATTTCAAAGGCAGACAGTTTTGCAGCCGGGACTTGGAAAAGAACGATGTGAACCAGCAGCGGCAGGGTCAGCAGAAGGATCCCCCAGTGATAACGGATCAGAGATTTTGGATGTATCGGGTTGTTTGTATTCATTGTTTGATTCCCCGGTTTTGTTTAATCATTTAAAAAGCTTAAAACCTCTAATTTCCCTAGAACCGAGGGTTCCCCGGTCTAAAAAAAGGAACCCCTTATTATCCGCACGTACAGATGCAGAGTGAATAATAAGGGGTGATGCAGAATGACTCCAATCGCTTGGAAAAAATGCAAGTCCGTTATACCTGAATTTTTTTCTAAACCACAATACGTCAAAAGTATGGTTTGTATTCGTATTTTTTTTATAAAAAAACGGATTTTACAGCAGATTGTTTGTAGATAAGGACTAGACGGGTAATACTTTTGTACTATTCTGTCGATTATATAAAATCAGCGGAGCAACACGCGGCGCAAGCGCCTGCGCTGCGCGAGCGACTCCATAACTTTAGGCACTTTAGCTCACTTTAGGCACTTCTAACTTTTGGGCTTTCAGGAAGAAACCCCTTTCAGGGGCAAATCGAAGCCTGAGTCTCTGGCCAGGAATTTTTCTTTACTTAGAGGCTTTATCAGCGATTTTAACCTCTTTTGGGGCCGGAGACAACGACTCTGAGTGCATAACCGCCATTGGAAGGCCCGTTTTTTTTTGAAGCATGGACAGGGTCGCGTCTGTTTTATCAAGGGCTTCGAACCTGCCGACGCGAACGGTATACCACCGGTGTCCTTTCGAATCCGTGGTGCTGAAGACAAAGGGTTTAAAACCCATGGATTTGAGAAGGGAAACCCGTTTATCTGCAAATGCTTTGACCCGGAATGCCCCCACCTGTATGGCATACCGTTCGACTTTATCTGTTATCTGTTCGGAAATGGTAACCGGGGTCGCTGGGCCTGTTTCCACAGGGGGCGGGGCATCGTCTCCCGGATGAACGGATAGAATCTCGGCGGGTTTTTCCCTGCTTTGCTTGGTATTAGGAATAGTTTCAGGTAGTTGAAAGGTTTTTACCTTTATTTTTTCCGATGCGTCATCCATGGGCGGATTTTCAGCGGGGAGCGTATCCATCTGGGCCGTGACCACTGTCTCTTTAACACTCACCGGGGCCGGCGGTGGTGCCGGTGGTGCGGGTATCTTTTTAATGATCAGTTGCGGGGTCTCCTCGGTGGCTGTGGCGACCGGCATTGTTTCCGGTTTTCCGGTTTTTGTGACCTGATCGAGACCATCTGAAAGATCTATCATCCGAACCGTAAGCCATCCAGCCAAAAAAACCAGAAGGAGCAAGACAGAGATTCCTACAAATACGATGGCGCCTTTCCCTTTCGGTTTTCTTTTTTCCCTTTTCCTGTGTCTCATCTTTTTACGCCTGTCCTTTTGATACCCGGTCTCCGGTCCGGACCAGTTTTCATTCGATTTTTATAGGGCGATGTGGAGCATCTATGCAGTTTTTGTAATCTCCGACCATACCTTCTTTCAGAAGGATCATCAAGTCACTCTTTTCTTTTCCTGTTGTCATCCCTTTCCGATTTGGGTATGGGAGAGATACCGAAAAACGGATGCGCCGATTTTAAGCCGGGCGACAACCGGTGTAAACGCCGCATCCCACGGATTGGTAATCGATACCCGAGACACGGTAAAGATGCGAAAGGTATTCGAGAAGAGAATCTTCAGATGAGACGAAAACATTATAGAATAGATTGGTGGTTGACAGGGTTCTGTTTGTCCCGGACATTGACCTATCTTGTCTTTATGACCTTTGCCGCCGCACTTCCCATTCTGCAGAAGGAATGGGCCCTTTCCGCTGCAGCTGCCGGCCTTATCTCCGGCGGTTTTCATTTCGGATATGCCATCTCTCTGGTGATCTGCTCGGCACTGGCGGATCGCGTCGGTCCAAAACCGATTTATCTGGGATCCATGGTAACCGGGTCGGTTTTTTCACTGGCTTTTGCCGCCTTTGCTTCAGACTATATGTCCGCCCTAATTCTGTACACGCTTGTCGGGGTGTCGCTCGGAGGAACTTATACGACCGGGTTGATGATACTTGCCGATCAATATCCGACCCGGCGCCGGGGAATGGCGATCGGGTTTTTTATCGCCGGTACGTCCCTCGGATATGCGGCATCATTGACCCTTAGCGGTATTACGTTACCCATGGGCGGCTACAAATTGTCGTTCTGGGTGACATGTCTCGGGCCGTTGTTCGGGTGTATATTGTCCTGGTTCACGCTGTGGAAAACACGTGTCAGTCTTGTGGGGCGCAATAAAGAAGAAAAATACTTAAAAGAGATGTTTCAGAATCGTCCGGCAATGCTCCTGGTCGGAAGCTATGCATCACATTGCTGGGAGCTGTTGGGCATGTGGGCGTGGACACCGGCATTCCTGACGGCCTGTCTGATGTTCTCCGGTTTTGAGGGTTTAAAAGCGGCCGGCATGGGATCCTATATCACGGCATCTTTTCATCTTATCGGCCTGCTGGCCTCTTTCACCATGGGAACCTTGTCCGATCATTTGGGTCGGGCCAGGGTCATCTTTCTGCTGTCGGTCATCAGTGCATCCTGTTCATTTATTTTCGGATGGACCATCCAGTGGCCCCTGATCATCGTTATTGGTCTGGGGTTCATATACACGTTTTCGGCATTGGGAGATTCGCCGGTGCTTTCCGCCGGATTGACCGAAGCGGTAAAGCCTTCGTACATGGGTGCAGCATTCGGTCTGCGATCGCTTCTCGGTTTTGGTGTCGGTTCGATGTCACCCATGGTATTCGGGTTGATTCTGGACTGGACCAACATGGCCGCCGGGGAAGGCGGCAATTATGCAACATGGGGCTGGGCCTTCGGCGTACTCGGGTTTGGCGGGCTGGGGGCTGCCTGGGCGGCGAATACATTAAGAAGGTATAAGTTTAAAGTGACTAAAGTTTAAAGGGCCTAAAGGAAAAGTTTAAAGTGCCTAAAGTTTAAAGTGCCTAAAATTAAGGAATGATTATCAATTATTGACCGCGCTGTCGGCGTCCCACAATTTTAGCTCACTTTTTGCACTTCAAATTTCAAAATTTTTATGGTTGTCCTGAAAAAAGACCTTGCCGCACGATAAGTTGAGCATTCAGATATTTGAAAGCTTGCCGGAGACAGCGGATAGATGGGCGAGATGCTTTTGGAGTTCTTTTAAGTTTGCTTCCATCATGAGACCCAGGGCGGTCATCCGGTTGTCAAAGCTTCCGGCGCCCATGAGTATCCGGTCTATGTTTTTTTGTAGACCGTTTAAATGAGGATACTTTTCAAGCAGTGCCTCACGTTCCTTGAGCGCATTCTGCCCGAGCGCTTCCAGTTCCGCATCACTGAGTGTGCTCTCTTTACGGCAGCCGGTTAATCGGTTGCTGCGTGTTTGACCTTTTCGAAATATCGGGCCCTGCATTCATTCATCCTCGGATACTATTTTGAGATGTTTTAGAGCCGCCATACGATCATCTAAAACAGGTTGCCGGCAACCGCAGTCGCCCTGGTTCATATCCTTGCCGCATTGGGGGCAGAGACCTTTGCATGAGCCCCTGCAGAGGGGCCTTTGGGGCAGCGCCATGACGAGCTGCTCCTGAATCGATTCGCGGAGGTCGACATGTTCTCCCTGATAGTAAACAAGACCGATTTCATCGGTGGACAGTTCTTTTTCCGATTTGTCCGCCTTGTCATCCCGTTTCGGGGCTTCCCGGCTGAAAACGAAGGAGAATTCAGCGGACATCGATGCTTGAAATTTATTCAGACATCGGCTGCACAAAAGGCGGATAGACGTCTTGGCGGTTCCAGTCGCTCTTATTAAATCCTGAACCCGTTCGACTTCGGCTGCTATGGTGATCGGCGTGTCACATACAAGTTCGCCGTTTCGAATCAACTCCTCAACAACCGGAAATGCTTCCGGTTTCTCCTCACATGCCAGCGAGAGTCCGGTCCGGTCCATGGCCTGAACCGGTATGATTAATGAATGTTTCAATAGGTTGTAAAGATTCCGATATATCCGGGTATCGGAATTTCCCTTATTTAATCATTACTTCACGAAGGATTTCAATGTTTTCCAGAACCTTTCCGCACCCGTTGGCCACCGTTGACAGGGGATCATCGGTAACCGTTATGGGAAGACCCGTCTCTTCTCTGAGCAGTTTATCCAGGTTTTTCAGCAATGCGCCGCCGCCGGTCAGAACGATTCCGCGATCGACGATATCTGCGGCCAACTCCGGCGGTGCCTGTTCCAGGGCTATTTTTACCGTCTCCAGAATGGCATCGATCTGTTCTGAGATCGCGTTTCGGATTTCTTCTGAATCGATGGCCAGAATTTTCGGGATACCGGATACCAGATCCCGCCCTTTCACTTCAATGGACTCCAGTTCGTTGTAATCAGGATATGCGTTGGCAATGCTGATTTTGATAATCTCTGCGGTTCTTTCTCCGATCAAGAGGTTATAATGCCGCTTGATATACTGCATGATGGATTCATCCATCTTATTGCCGGCGATCCTCAGGGAGTGGCTGTATACAATCCCTGCAAGGGAGATGACAGCGACCTCGGTGGTGCCGCCGCCGATATCTACGACCATATTGCAGATCGGCTCCGTAATCGGAAGACCGGCACCAATTGCGGCTGCCATCGGTTCTTCGATTAAAAACACTTCCCTGGCACCGGCGGATTCGGCGGATTCTCTTACAGCACGCTTTTCAACCTGTGTGATTCCGGAAGGGATGGCGATGATGATTCTGGGGCGGACAAACTTGCGATGCTTGTGCGCCTTTTGAATAAAGTGTCTGAGCATCGCTTCGGTGACTTCAAAATCGGCGATGACACCATCCTGCATCGGACGGATGGCGACGATATTGCCGGGTGTTCGGCCCAGCATGTTTTTTGCTTCCTGACCGACCGCCAAAATTCGGTTTTTTGCCCGTGTATCGGTTCTTACTGCGACGACCGACGGTTCGCTTAAGACAATCCCCGATCCTCTGACAAAGACCAGCGTGTTTGCCGTACCCAGATCGATTGCCAAATCATCCGAGAATACGCCCAGTATTGAATCCAGTAAAATACCCATATCCGTTGACCGCCTTAATGAAAAATAGATAATAACGTAATGAAATTACCTGAGGTTCCGGGTGAAGTCAAACAGTAAACGTTTAATTTTACGGTTCCGAACGGTTTACCGCTCGAAACACTTTGGACGTTAAGATGCGGTCGTTTTCGGGTGCAATGTTTACCCATTTGGACGAAAAACGGAGAATAAACTCCTGCCAGATTTTCGTCGGGTCCTTATCAAAAACCGTTGCCGAATCTGCTTGGGAGACGTGCCAGTCACCCCTTGAAATTTCGCGGTCCAGCTGTCCCTGTGACCATCCGGCATAGCCGGCATAGGCCCTGAATCGTTCGTTCGGGTCGGAGCGGGCGATCAGTTTTTCGATCGCCTTCGGTTTCCCGCTGACATATACATCGTCAAAGATACGGAATGTTTTCTCCAGTTTTTCAGGCGTGCGGATAAAGAGCATCATTTGTGTTTTTGCCACGGGTCCCCCGATAAAGATTGTTTCGGGGCGATCCTTTAATGCCTTAATGTCCGGAAGAAGCCGTGATAGTTTAAAGGGTGTCGGTCGATTAATGACAACCCCCATGGCACCCTGTACTCCGTAGTTGATCAGGAGAACAACGGTTTTTGAAAAATTGGGATCGTCCAGGTTCCTGCCGGCAATCAGAAATTTGCCTTGGGCCGGCTTGGGTTGCGGCATCGGGGCGGGCGGTTGATTCTGGGGCAACCGCAACCTGCGGACTGCCTGGTGGGGCTGTTGTTGAAGTGCTTGTCCCGGACCGGGTGAAAACATCAGAATAGCGGAGATTAAAAAAAGGACAATGAAAGGGCAGCGGTGTCCTTGCCCGGTGTCTGCAGAGAAAATATAATGTCTCACAGTCGCCTCTTTTGGTAGGGATAATATGGTTTACCTACCAAAACAAAAAAACCGAGTCAATATCGGGAATGCACAATTACTTGGCAGAGACTGGTGGATGGTGCTATAAAGCCGATTGGATAATCAAAAAGAACGTCCAGGTAGCGAAGACTCCGACATCGAATGTTGAATGAAAGACAAAAACAAGGGCAAGAATCTCGTTAAAGGAACTTCGGGGGACTCAAAGATGGATAAAACTTATTCAGCGTGTGCCACTAATTAAGCAGCCTGAACTAATAAAGGTATCGGATCGAAATGAAGGTTAAAAAAGGACAGGTGTTTGAAACCGAAATCGAGGATGTCGTTTTCGGCGGGAAAGGGTTGGCGCGAATAGACGGGCTCGCCGTTTTTGTAGCGCAGGCGGTTCCGGGCGATCGTGTTCTGGCCCGTATTACGAAAAAGAAAAAGAGCTTTGCAGAAGCCCGGGTCCTGGAATCCATAACCGCTTCCCATGACCGCATCCATCCCCCATGTCCGTACAGCGGATTCTGTGGGGGATGCACATGGCAGTTTCTTAAATATGACAGGCAGCTGCAATATAAACGGCAGCACGTACAGGAGTCCATCGAGCATATCGGCCTGGTAAAGGATATTTCGGTTGAACCGACGATACCGTCTCCGCTTCAGTTCGGATACCGGAACAAGATGGAATTTTCCTGTTCCGACAGACGATGGCTGCTGCCGGATGAGCTGGGAAATGCGGATGTGGATATCGGTTTTGCCCTGGGGCTTCATGTTCCCGGAACCTTTCACAAGGTCCTGGACACTCAGGCCTGCCTCCTCCAGCCGGATCTCGGCAATGGGATACTTGGAGACGTTCGTCGATTTATAAAAGATTCCGGTATCCCTGTATACGGCCTGAGAAGCCATGTCGGATTTTGGCGGTTTCTGGTGCTTCGACATTCCGCCGCCTTTGATCAATGGATGGTGAATATCGTCACCTCGGAGGAAAAAAAGGATATTGTTCAACCACTTGCAGATGGGTTGATGGAAAAATACCCCTCCGTGGTCTCTGTGGTAAACAATATTACCGGGCGGAAGGCAGGTGTTGCGGTCGGTGAATATGAACTGCACCTTGCCGGAGAAAGAACCATCAATGATAAAATCGGCCCATACGATTTTAAAATATCTTCCAATTCCTTTTTTCAAACCAACACCCGGGGTGCTCTCAAACTGTATGAAACCGTAAAACGGTTTGCCGGGCTGAAGGGGACCGAAACCGTGATCGATCTTTACAGCGGCACCGGTACGATCCCCATTTTCCTTGCCGATTCGGCCAAGGCGGTCATCGGCCTTGAAATTGTGGAAAGCGCTGTGTCGGACGCTGCAAAGAATTGCGAAAAAAATGAAATTTCCAACTGTCGTTTTGTTGCGGGGGATATCAAGGACAGCCTTTCGGGCATTTCGGAAAAACCGGATCTGATGATCATCGATCCGCCCCGTGTGGGAATGCATAAAGATGTCGTCCGCCAGGTAATGGATATGGCACCGGAGCGGATTGTTTACGTCTCCTGTAATCCGGCAACCCTGGCACGGGATCTTGGTATGATGAAAGATTTATACAGGGTCCTTGAGGTTCAGCCGGTGGATATGTTTCCCCATACCTTCCACATCGAGTCGGTGGCAAAACTGGAAAGGGTTAAGTAAACGTTCAGAGGTTCAGGGGTTTAAAGGTTCAGGGGTTTAAAGGTTCAGGGGTTCAAAGGTTCAGGGGTTCAAAGGTTCAGGGTTCAGGGGTTCAGGGTTCAAGGGCTACAACCGATTGAAACCGCTCACGATATTTGTCGGGATCCGGAATATCCGGCATAATCCAATGAGTGGAACGGGATTTTACCACAATAAATAGGTATCCCTTTGATACGCGGCTTTTGAGGTTTTTCAACGCGGAACCCACCTGAGGCGGGTAAACGTTGAACTCTGAACCGCTCAACCTATATTAAATAAATCCGGTTGATCCTGTAATCCTGTCAAAAATATTGGATTTCCAAGGGACAACCGGACTGAACAGAAAGAGTAGGGGGTATCATGACGGGACGGGAAGTTGTCGAATCGGCGTTTTTACATAAGCGGGCAACCCGGTTGCCCGTGGCCCTGGTTGCCGGGGGTGAATGGTATGTGCATCAGGCCGGCAGGACATTTGCGCAAATAAAGAATGATCCGGAGCAGATTGCGGCTGTTTTTGTCGACGCCTACCGCCGGCTCGGGCAGGATCTTATCTGGACCGGGGCAGGGTTTTTGAATTATCCCGCCCATTTCCTCGGAAGCCCCATTGAAGACGATACATCCGATACGCCCAAGTTGACCGAAACGGTAATCAAAAACCTGGATGACGCCGATGCACTGGATTTTCGGAATGTTTTCGAAAACAAAACCTGCCGCGCCATCATTTCATCCCATCACCTCATTGCCGAAGCAATAGGCAAAGAGACGATTGTCATGCCGACCCTGTGGGGGCCGATGACAACAGCCGCCCGAATACTGGGTGCCGAAGCGGTCATGATGGCCTCTTTTGAAAACCCTGAAAAACTTTTCCGTCTCATTGAATTCTGCACCGAATATATCTGGGCCATGGGTGAACCGATGCTGGATCATCCGGATGTTACCGGTATGAACATCTCTGATCCGGTTGCTTCGGCGGATATGATCTCGCCGGCGCTGTTCCGGCAGTATGTCACCCCCTGTCTTAAGGATCTTGTGAGGCGCATAAAGGGAAGCGGAAAACACGCAAGCATCCATATCTGCGGGGACAGCACACCACTGCTGGATGAGATTTTAGACATCGCACCGACCTGTTTCAGTCTGGAATCGAAAGTGGATCTTGAAGTGGCCGGAGAAAAACTGGGCGGAAAAATCTGCGTACTGGGAAACCTCTCTCCAACGGGAAACTTTCTGTCCGGAACACCTGAGTCAGTCATCCAGGAGGGCAAAGACTGTATAAAGCGCTGGGGAGATGCGCCCGGGTTCATCCTGACGGTGGGATGCGATTTTCCGAAAAAAGTGCCTTTCGAAAATGTGAAAGCGCTGATGTCGCTCAAATCATATCACTAGGTTAAAGCGGTTCAGCGTTCAACGTTCCGGGTTGACAAACCTCAAACATAATATGAAGCCACAGTCCGCCGCGGTGGATGGGGTATCGAAACTGAATTACACCGAAACCGAATAACCTTGAACCCTGAACCCGGAACTTGAAACCTATTCAAGATTCACATTTCCGGGGCGTCGGACGGTATCATACAGACGAAGACAAACGGTGCTTCGTTAAGATTCCGCAGCTGGTGATCATCGTTTCCGGGGATATAAATAACGCTACCGGCTTTTACCGGTATCCACTTGCCGTCGCATAGCACATCCCCCTCACCCGAATGGACAAATACCATGTGCTCCCATTCATGGGTGTGGCGGTGGGAGACGGTATCTTTGGGCAATTCAAAGACCCGCATGCAGACATTCTCGGCGCCGTCGGTTTTGCCGATGACCACGCGCCCGGTGGTCCCTTTCATATCTCCTGAATCGAATACTGTGGGGAATGCATCGGTATAGTGGATTATTTTCATGCTCTGTTTCTCCTAAGTCGAATCATCCAGCGCCATTTTTCCCGGGTTCAGGATGTTGTGGGGGTCAAACATTCGCTTTATCGACCGCATCAGATCCATTGAAACGGCGCTGTGTTCAAGAGTCATAAAAGGGGCTTTGGACATCCCAATGCCGTGTTCGGCGGTCAATGTACCCCCCATTTCAACGGCGGCTTTAAACAGTTCTTCAACAGCGGCTTCGACCCGTTTCACCTCCTCCGGATCCGTACCGTCAAAGCTGATGACCGGGTGCAGGTTCCCATCCCCCAGATGACCGACGGTGGGCATCTTTAAGTTGTATTTTTTAGAAATTTCTGCGGTGACTTTCAGCATATCCGTGACCTTGGACATGGGTACGGCCAGGTCTTCTGCGATCAGGTTGTTGTTTATCAGTGCCGTAACACCGTATGCCTTTTTCCGGGTTACCCACAACGCCTGGGCTTCCTCCGGGGATGCCGCTTCCCGAACGCTCGACGCATGGTTTTTTTTAAAAATATCGATGACTTTGGAGATCTGATAGTCTGTCTCTTCTTTGGTGTATCCGTCCGTTTCCGTCAGCAGGATGGCGGCGGCATCGGGTAGTTTCAGATCCGAATACTGGTTGAACGCCACAATGGTCTGGCGATCGACAATTTCGAGCACCGAGGGGAGCACACCGGAAAGCATGATTTCGCTGACGGAATTGCCGGCGTCTTCTATTTCATCGAAGGTGGCCAGGGCCGTGGCCGATTCGGGCGGTTTGGGATTGATCTTCAGTGTCAGCTCGGTAATGACCCCGAGGGTGCCTTCAGATCCTACGAAAAGCCTGCACAGGTCATAGCCGGAAGCGCTTTTCATGGTTTTCGATCCGGTATCCATGACGCTTCCGTCCGGCAGCACCACCTTGAGTCCCAGCACATAATCCTTTGTGGTACCGTATTTTGCCCCTTTTATACCCCCGGCATTCAAGGCCACATTGCCGCCCAACGTACAGACCTTGCCGCTGGCCGGATCCGGCGGATAGAAAAACCCGAAAGGCGAGAGTGCTTTGTCCAGATCATCGTTTATCACCCCCGGCTCAACGACCACCAACCGGTCTTCGATACGGATGCTCAGGATTTTGTTCATCCGGGTCAAATCCATTACGATGCCGCCCTTGGCCGCTACCGCCAGACCGGAAAGACCGGTTCCGGCACCCCGGGGTGTCACCGGAACCCGTTTCCGGTTGGCAAGCTTTAAAATTTCAGAGATCTGCCCGGTGGTCTCAACCCATACCGCGCATGCGGGGCGGCTGAACTCCTCTGAAGCATCATAAGAAAAAGAGACAATGTCTATGAGCTGATCGGTGTAATTGTTTTCCCCGACAATATCGATAAGTGCCTGCTTAACTGTTCCGTCCATAATAAAATTAATCGTCCTTCCAATAAAGATTTTTCACCGATTTCGCCCATGGTCAATGAAGAGGTGTTGCTGGCGAGGATCGTATCGGTCCGGCCGTTTGGATTCTGCTCATCCTTTTTCCATGAGTTTCAGGAACTTTTCATCTTCACCTTTGATCATCCGGTAGCAGTGTTCATCAGCCGGGAATTTACCCTGACGAACATCTTCGCAATACCGGGTCATTGCATCGGTGACAATTTCCGCCACATTGCAGTACTTTTTTACAAACTTCGGGGTAAACGCCTGAAATTGCCCGATCATATCAGAAACAATCAGCAATTGGCCGTCGCAGTGTATGCCGGCGCCGATGGAGAGAACCGGAATATCCAACTTCTTTGTGATATAGTCACCCAGTTCGGGCGGAATGGCCTCCACCAGCAGCATATGCGCACCTGCCTCCTGGACCGCCAACGCATCCTCTACCACAAGTTTTGCGGTCTCAGCGGTTCGGCCCTGGGCTTTGTGGCCACCCAGTTGACCCGAGCTCTGGGGGGTGAGGCCGATGTGGCCCATTACGGTGATGCCGGCGTCGACAATAGCCCGAATCTTATCGACAATCCGGACTCCCCCTTCAAGCTTGATGCAGTCAGAGTCCGCTTCTTTTAGAAATCTTCCTGCATTTTCCACAGCCTTGTCAATTGAACTCTGATAGCTCATAAACGGCATGTCACCGACAACAAATGTGTTGGGAGCTCCGCTTTTTACAGCGTGCGCATGGTAGATCATCTGGTCCATGGTCACCGGGACCGTACCCTTGTAACCGTAAACACACATACCGAGAGAGTCTCCCACCAGCAGCATGTCCAGCCCGGCTGTTTCGGCAAACTGGGCCGTGGGGAAATCGTATGCGGTCAGAAATGTAATCGATTCTTTTTCCTTTTTCATTTTGTAGAAATCGTGGATCATTTTTTTCTTTTTGCTCATTTTTTTCTCCTGTTCAGTTTATTTTTACGCATACCCTTCATGGGCGGCGGTTACGATTGTTTTTAGATTTTCCAGAGGGGTCGCCAGGGGGATCGCACACTCCGGTCCGATCATATGAACACCGGCTTTGACGGCATACCGGACCTGTTTGTGGACATCTTCCGGGGTTCCCTGGTAAAGCGTTACCGGATTGTTGATGTTTCCCACCAGAGAGATCCTGTCTCCCACCTTCTCCACCGCCATCTTGGCATCGACCTGCCACTCGAAATGGTAGGCATCCACACCGGTTTGGGCAAAATACTCAAGCCGGTCGCTGCAGTTTCCGCACACATGAAGGATCAGCGGGCCGTCGATCCGGGAGGTGATTTCCTGGTGAATGGGGAGCAGAATGTCCCGGTAATGATAGGGGCCGACCAGGTTTCCGGTGGCATGGTCTGCGAGCACAACGATGTCGGCGCCTGCCTGAAACTGCGCCCGGGCAAAGGCGATGGTGACCGGCATGAGCCGGCGCAGCATGAGGTTTACCTTTTCGATTTCACCCAGCCCGATCTGCATTAGGAAATTCTGGGTGCCGGCCATATGATAGGAAAGGGTCCAGGGCCCCATTACTTTCCCGACAATGGCCGCCTTACCGCCCACATGGCGTCGAAGAATGGAGATGGCATCCAGAACCACCCTCATGGATGGTTTCTCAAGCAGGTTTTCCGGGACTTCGATGTCCGTGAAATCTTTATACGGAAAGGTTTTGCTGTCCGGCATCCGGTCAAGCCCCCCCCAGTCCATCTCGCAACCCAGAGCCGCGGCCTCCTGCTGGACGCTGAATTCCGGCATTACGGAATCAAACCCGACGATTTCGTGACCTGCCAGTGCCAGATCGGCCATGGCATTTGCATCCAGATGGGCTTCCGGGAAAGATACCCCGGATGCCTCCATGAGTTCCTGACAGACGATGGAGGTCGGGTTGAGCACCGGCGGCCGATCTCCCTTTCTCCCATTAAACAGTGCCGACATGGCCAGGGTGTAAGATGATGCTTTCATGGTTTCATATTCCCTTTTTGTCCTGCAAATAGCGACCACAATATAATGAAAAATGCCATTTAGTGTCAAACAATTGTTTCGGTGTCAGAAGCGCCAGCGGGGATCGATTCTATTGAATCCTCTGGATTACTTCAACTCTTTTGGAGATGATCCTAATATATCGGCTTCCTTTAAAAAGGATTCCAAATCCGTCCAGAAACGGTTCCAATCCGGCGGGCAGTCGTTGTGTCCGGCATTGTAGGTGATCATCTTGCCCCCCCTGGACGCCCGGTAGAGCGAAAGTCCGTGACGGTAGGGTATGACTTCATCGTTCCGGCCATGGATAATGAGCAGTGGTTTTTTGTAGGATCGGACAATGGCCAGGTTGTCGAAAGGGTCCAGCACGAGGAATTTCGGCACCAGGTATTTTAAGGCAAAGGATCGAACACTGGTAAATGTCGACATCAAAATCAGAGATGCCGATGGCCGTTGCCCGGCCAGGGCGCAGACCGCACCACCGCCGACGGACCGGCCGAGCAGAATGATTCGGGAGCCGTCGACATCCTCCCGCGCGACAACCCGATCGTATGCACTGACAAACGCCTCGGTAATACTTTTTTGCGTCGGCCGCCCCTGGGAACGTCCGTAGCCCGGATATTCCACAAGGAGCAGCCCGATACCCATTGCAGCGAGGGGTTTGAGTTCATCCGGCCAGAAATCGATTCGCTCTCCATTTCCGTGTGCGAAAATAACCACCGGTGCCGGGGCCTTTGTATTTTCGGCAGGCGGTATAAACCAGGATTCAACCGTTCCACGGGATGTATTCAGCCAGATTTTTTCAAACCCGGCAATCTCCGGCGTCCCTTCCGGTGGTGTACCGAGAAGTCCGCGCGGAAACAGCATCGTCCGCTGCATCATAAAAAGCAGCAGACAATAGGTTGCATATAGCAAAACTCCGCCGGAAAGGTACTTGATAACCGTCTGCACCGTGTCGTCTCCGCCACCGTTGAAATGAATTGCATTCAGACCTAAAACGGTATAGGTGAGTGTTGAGCCGTGAGTTAGTCATTATTCCGGTACATTTTGCAGCAAAATATTTTTCAATGCAAGAATAACCGGCTCAAAAAAGTGACTAAAATGCCTAAAGTTAAGGATGATAATCATTTTATAATTGGCAGAATTCCACAATTTTAGCTCACTTTACACTTTAGCTCACTTCAAACTTATTTGAGCTGCCCGAAGCTTAGCGACAAGGAAATCATAGCGTGTACCTGTTCAAAAAACACACAAACACTTAAACCGGCTGATTTGGAAATATATGAAATGGGCGATGCGTTAAACCTCCGGCATGCCAGGAAATTTCTCTCTGAAGACCTGAAGCTGGGTCCGCTTCTCTATCTGACATCCATTTTCTGGATCAATTTTATTGCCCGGGTGATATTATCGCCTCTGATGCCGGCCATTGAAAAGGACCTCGGCCTCAGCCACACAGATGCGGGCACCCTGTTTCTATTTATTTCCATCGGGTATTTTGTCGGGATATTCGGTTCCGGTTTTGTAGCCTCGAAGGTGACTTACCGGAAAACCATCATATCCTCTGCCGTTATCGTTGCCATTGCCATGATCGGAATCGGCTGCAGCCCGGGTATCCGGACCATCCGCCTGGGCCTGTTGACAATGGGCATCGGGTCAGGCCTCTATCTTCCCTCGGGCATCGCCACGATTACCACGCTGGTTGAGACCCGGCACTGGGGAAAGGCCCTTGCAATTCACGAGCTGGCGCCGAACCTGGGGTTTATTTCGGCGCCGCTGATCTGTGTCGCACTGGTTTCATCGATTTCCTGGCGTGGTGTTCTTATCGTTATCGGTGTGGTTTCGCTGCTCAACGCGCTGACCTTTACCTTTTTAGGAAGCGGGGGGCGGTTTGCCGGCGAACCGCCGGGACGGCAATCCATCACCACGCTGATGCGGGTGCCGTCTTTCTGGATAATGGCGGTTGTGTTCAGCCTCGGGGTGGGAAGTACCCTGGGTATTTATACAATGCTTCCGCTTTTTCTGGTTTTTGAGCACGGATATGAACGAAATCTTGCCAATACCTTTCTTTCCCTTTCCCGCCTGCCCGGCATTGCAGTGGTTTTTCTGGCCGGCTGGGCCCGGGATCGTTTCGGCTCCCGGCGGACATTGATGCTGGTGTTTTCAATCGGAGGCGCTATAACCGTTTTGCTGGGTCTGGCAACTGGAAATATGCTGCTGGTTCTGATATTCATACAACCCTGGGTTGCCGGGTGTTTCTTCCCGGCCGGTTTTGCCGCACTCTCTTCCATCGGCCCGACAAGCGTAAGAAGTATTGCCGTATCCCTTACCCTCCCTTTTTCAACCCTGGTGGGCGGCGGCGCCTTTCCGACCCTGATCGGATTTATGGGGGACCGTGGTTCATTCGGGAGCGGTATCGCCATTGTCGGCGGGTGTATTTTATGCGGCGCGCTGCTCTCCTGGTTTCTAAAAATAGAAGGCGAAGAAACGGGGCAGAGTGATAAGAAGCCATAATTGTTAATTTTGTAGTTTTCGTGGCAAAATTTTTTCAATGCAATAATAACCTGCTCCAAGAAGTGCCTATGGGCAAAGTTTGAAGTGCCTAAAATTTGAAGTGCCTAAAGTTAAGGATGATATTCATTTTATAATTGACAGAATTCAATAATTTTAGATCACTTTACACTTTAGCTCACTTCAAACTTATTTGAGCGACTCAAGGCGCAAGCGTCTGCGCTACGCTATCGCGTGCCAAAAACATTCTATATTCACTAGTCAATTAAAATCGTCTACCCATGAAACCCGAGTCGCACGGAAAATCCGTACAACATTATTTTGACTACCTGGCAGAGCGGTTTCCTGTCATGTGCGCCAGTGATGAGTTCCATTTTCTGCCGAGGGCGGAGTCTGCGGTAAGATACTACGATCGTCTGGATAATCTTGATGCAGACGCGATGGCGCAGGTCATATCGGATCTGAAGGCATTTAAAAGGCATTTTAAAGACGCTTCCCGTTGTGAAAATAATCTTGAGAAAAAGATCGATTTTGAGCTGCTCGGTGCAAACGCAACGGGCATTCTCATTGCATTTGATCGGCAGCGCATCTGGCGGCACAATCCTCTGCTTTATCTAAAGATTGCATTTATCGGACTGGATCATGCCCGGAACAAACCCTGTTCGGGGATAGAAGAAAAGACCGTAAGAGTCCTTGCCCGGTTGGATTCCGTACCCCGGCTCATCGATCAGGCCATTAAAAATATCGATGCGGTCCCCGAGAGCTGCCATCGCCCGGCCTTGGCCATGCTTATGGATTGCCGGGAATATCTGGAAACGGAGATATGCAGTTTCTTAGAGCCCCGGACGCGTCTCATGGATGCAATGATTCAGAACACGATCTCTGCTCTGGATGCACTGAAAGGTTTCTTGGAGACAAATCGACCCGTTGCAGACAACGGTTTTATAGGCACCTCTATAGAAGAGAACCTCCAAGAGCATTTTCTGTATTCACGGGATCTTTCGGAAGTTTTCCGTATCGCTCAAAACCAATGGCAGGAGAATCTGACCCGACTTGAAGATCTTCAATCACGTCTTGACCCCGCAAAATCGTGGCAGGAAATCTACCATGGGGATACAGGGGAAAATGCCATTGAGACAGACACCTTTACCCTTTACCGGGAAGAGATCGATCGTATATGCCGGTTTTTTGACCGTATCGGACTCAGCCGCAAGGCGTTTCACCGGTCTATGGAAATAAGGGAAACACCCATTTATCTTCGATCCGTGCGGAGTGCTGCCTCTTTTGGCGCAGCACTTACAGCGGATCCGGAAGAAAAGAGCTATTTCTTCATAACCACGCACCTTTTCGACAAAGATTCCGAACTTTATCTGAAAAAACGATTTCATCGGGAATACCGGTTTCTCATCGCCCATGAGGCGGTCCCCGGTCACCACCTGCTCGATTCTGTCCGGAGATCGCTCAAAAACCCGGTTCGGCGCCAGGTCGAATCTCCTTTTTTCTATGAAGGATGGGCCACTTTTGCCGAGTCTTTTCTGTTTGAATACGGTTACATCAAAGACACGATGGCGCACCTGGTTCATATCAAACGAAACCTGTGGCGGTGTGCGCGTTGCCAGATCGATGTGGGCATCTCCCAGGGGATGATGAAAAGGGAAGATGCGGTCTCATTGCTGATGACTTCCGGTTTTTCCATACAGGAGGCGAATCGGCAGGTCGATCGATTCCGTTTGAATCCGGGTTATCAGGTATGCTACAGTCTGGGAGATTACGAGTTTCGAAACCTCAAGGACATTTTCGGACCACAGTTTGAATCGACCGTATTTTACAATGAATTGCTGACCGGCGGCGAACTTCCCTTTGATTTAATCCGGAAAAGACTCGAACATGCGTTGAGCAAGACCTCAGACGGCAGCACCAGCAATTCTCGGTGAACCGAACACCACAGAGACACCCCAAAGCCACGCAAGGAGAAACCATTGAAAGAATTTCTTGGATACCATTCCGAATGGAATCTGGGTAGTCCCGGGGGGTGGGATTATCAACGGATTACCCAGGTTATCGGTAAAGCGGTCTGGGATCGCCTCAATCGTATTTGCGCGATCCCGGTTGCACTCGATTTTGCCAATCCTTTGTTGATGCCGGTAAACGGTTTTGTGGAGATGCTGTCCCGGGCTTATCGGGAAAGGAATGACAGCGCGGGCGGTATTGTCGCCGTTGTTGCAGAGGAAGAAACACTGGAATCGGTTACTGAGAATAAAAACCTTGCCCATCATCTCAATGCCATGGACGGTATTTCAAGTGCGCTGATGGCACCCCAGGAATTGACCCTTGAAAAAGGGAAGGTCTGCTGGCAGGGGAAACCGGTGTCGGTTATTTTTATGGATTTCAACACCGATGTACTCCTCGCCCTTCACCGAAAACATGGCCTGGAACCGGTTCTCCAGGCGGTAAGGGAACATCGCGTCATCAATCCCCGGGGTACCGAGCCGATAAACGTAAAGAGTATGTTTGAAGTGGTTACGGGTCCTCATCGTGATCGATTTCACGATGAAATCGTTCGGCGAACACCCTGGACGCGCCAATTTTATCAACGACGGACAGAAGGACCCGGTGGTGAGGCCATCTCAGATCTTATCGAATGGACCCGCACCCACTGGGACAATCTTGTATTGAAACCTGAAAGGGGGTACTCCGGAAAAGGGGTGCGTGTCGGAGGGATCAATAGTGATCCGGACGAAGCCGTCGGACTTGCCATAAAGGAAGGCAATTATATTGTACAGGAAAAGATTTCTCCGGATCTCTGGGCCGAAGAGGTTCCGGTCCTTGAGAACGGATCGATTCGTATTACCCGCTATCAAACCGATTTCCGCTGCCTGATGGGGCCGAAAGGGCTTTTCGGTTTCCTGGGTCGTTACGGCGGTATACCGACCAATGTGGGCAGCGGAGGCGGGGTGCAGCCGTTGGCAATTCTTCAGTCGGATACCTCTGTAAAAGAAGCCGTGGACCGGATCAACGAAGCCGTTTCCGGAATAGACCCGGGTGACCTTGGAGAGGTGGTCGAGATGCAAAAAGAGATGGCGGTGTCCCATGCCTTTACCTACCTGTTGGGGCCGATTCCCATCGCAATCAGGCCGAGGCTGCTCACCCCGGGACAACTGGACGCATTGGGAAACTACTGCTCGGCATTGTGGTCGGATTGTCTGACCCTGGAGAAAATGTGGTTGCGCAAAGAGATGGATCATATCGTAAAAATTGAGGAGCCTGAACTGGAAATTGCTCGAATGAACCCCTGGGGCGGATCTTCAGCCATCATCGCCTCTGACGGGCTTTTTAGTTTCGGGGCGCATCTATGAAGATAGAAGTCAATGCGGACTGGTGGAAGACACTTTTCGATGAGGTCTATCTGATCACAGATGCCAGATCCGTTTGTGATGAAACCGTCACCTGTCGTGAGATAGACGTTGTCACCGATCTGCTTCCCATCCGGTCGAACCACAGGATACTGGATCTTTGCGGCGGTCACGGGCGGCACAGCCTGGAATTAAGTGCCCGGGGATTTGCGGACTGTACCCTGGTGGATTATTCGAAGGTGCTGACCCTTTGCGCCAAAAGACAGATACGCGGCCATCAGGATTCGGTAGCGGTAATCCGCTCCGATGCCAGGTGCATTGGACTTTCTTCTGGATATTTTGATCATGTGCTGATCCTGGGCAATTCTTTAGGATATATCTGGGGTGATGAAAATAAGCTAAAAAGGTATAAAAATGATGGTGGATTAGGTTCCCGTAACTATTCCCACACAGGCAGCGTAACCTGCTGAAATTACTAAATTAAAAAAAATCTAGACTTTTACTAT